>Ga0233447_1000070_pt1 | contig 139453 bp, 105 predicted proteins | sample SI_124_October20_3_FD_183014 | JGI IMG/M metagenome (GOLD analysis project Ga0233447, IMG submission 183014) | Seawater microbial communities from Saanich Inlet, British Columbia, Canada - SI_124_October2016_135_MG | ecosystem: Environmental > Aquatic > Marine > Inlet | place: Canada: British...
ATGTGTGTTGGTTGTCGCGACTAGCATATTAATTGACCTCTACTTGGGTGTAACATCCAACTAAGTTGCCAGCGAAAATAATCGGGATGTCTGACGCGTGGCTGCGTTGATGGACTTTCATCCTGGGACCGGACAGGTCTTCTGTCCGTACCCGAAGTTATGCGATCTCATTAGTCGTAACACGAGATGGTTGATCTTAGTGTGTCTTCGGACGCAAATCAATCAGGTTCGCAATTCCTTAAATTTGTGTATGTGTGTTGGTTGTCGCGACTAGCATATTAATTGACCTCTACTTGGGTGTAACATCCAACTAAGTTGCCAGCGAAAATAATCGGGATGTCTGACGCGTGGCTGCGTTGATGGACTTTCATCCTGGGGCTGGACAGGTCTTCTGTCCGTACCCGAAGTTATGCGATCTCATTAGTCGTTACACTTTTTTGGTAAAAAAAAAGTGAATTACCCCTTAACAATTTAAGGGGGAGACCCATACGACACCGTAGACGGTCCCCCCCTTATACAGTTGGAGGCGGAAGCGGTGTGTCGTAGGCGGAAGCGGGTGTGTCGTACTACTACTACACAATAGTGTTTATTGTGTAGTAGTAGTAGTGGGTGATAGTGTTTAGTAGTAGTAGTAGTAGTAGGTGATAGTGTTTATTGTGTGTAATCGCATTTATTCCTAGGTTCTGTTTTTTATGATAATTGTTCTTTGACTTTCGTTTGCGATATTTTGATATTGAATTTTTTTTGTATATCCTTTGAAATTTGTTTAAATGATAATTTGCTTTTGCTGTATTTTTGTATAAGTAGAAACTCTTTATCTTTAATATCCTCAACTATTAATTCTTGACCCGATGATGTTTCCCGATAACCACGAATACGTATTGTTTTGTCGACGAGATCATGACACTTTGTACATAACACCACTAAATTATCAGCCGAATCTTTATGGATTTTTGTTTTTTCTGTTTTTATATATCCATGAATATCAGCATCTTTTTGTGGTAAAATATGATGTGCTTCTAAATGTTCTGTGGTATGGCATATTTTACATTCAGACATAACCACAGATGAATTATATCTGGATGTTTTTTTATCGATGATTGATGTTTTATCACTAATCTCAGATGCTATGTCATCGATAAGGGATGAAAAACTTTTTATATTTATGATAAATTTTGCAACTTTATAACCATATACCGATTTACCAGGACCATCTCTGATTTCTCGATGATAAATAAGTTTATTTGATTTGTCATCACATTCGATATATAAATGTTTACATTTCACACCCGAAAATGTTTTGAATCTTGGAATTGGTAAAATTTCATGAAGATGCGTTGCATTAATAAATCTTGTTTTTGTGTCAGTCATCATTTGTAACATTGATAATGTTATTATTTTAGCCGATTCATGTTCCGTACCACTGGCTAACTCATCACACAACACTAATGTGCTTGGACCCTGATCATTAATAATTGATCCAAGCTCTAACATTTCTAATGAAAATGTGCTTAGCCCCTTAAACATATTATCTGATCCAGTGATTCGTGTAAATATCGATTTAAATGGAAAGAAACGAAACGTTGTTGCAGGTACATACAAACCCGCCTGTGCTAAAATAACACTTAATCCGGTTGCTTTCATAAGTGTTGATTTACCGCATGAGTTTAGACCAAATAATAATATACTGTTTTTACCGATTGATACATCAACTGGAACATATTTATTTTTGGTTGACTTCTGTATTTGTTCAACAATAGGATGTCGGAGTTCTTTGGTCTTTATATAACTTTCGCTATCTTTAGTCTTTTTTATTGTTGGTCGGCAGTAATTTAGTTCTATTGCTGATATTGCACCAGACATGAGAAAATCAAAGACGGCAATACAACGATGGAGTACCTGAAACATATCTGAGTATGCTATATAAAGTTGATGTAATTTTTTTGCATATTGTTCAACGAGGGAATGTCGTAGTTCCTGAATATTTTTATGATAATCATTCAGAGATGGGTGAGATTTCTTAAGAAACCATTTCGGGGAACTACCTTTTGAGTCTTTTTGAATGGAGTCGAAAGCTAAAATATCCGACACATCACCAATTTTAGCACTGATAATTTCGCCACGTCTTTTCGTCATTGGGATAAAATGACCAAGTTCTTCATGGTATTGAATTTTTAGTTTTCTATCTTTTTCGGGTAGGCATGTATTAAGGGTTGATATAATACGTGGTAAAAGATCATCCTGTACGAATTTTATTTCATCAGATTTCTTATCAATTTCCGGAAACAATCCGACATGGAATATATTTTCAGAAATATCATCCAAACTATATAAATGAAGCTTATCAACTATGAATGTGTTATAACATTCTTTTTTGTATTTTTCGAATGCATCGCGGAGACTACCATCCAGGTTCGGTAATGCTGTTAATGCATCAATAATATCACTCTGTTGAAAATCAGTTGGAGTTGTAACCTGTCCAATCTTATCGTGCTTATCTATAAATTTCAATATCTTTGATATTGCTGAATATGAGGACAAATGTAAATATAGTACTGATGGATTAATTGTGTATTTCTGTTGATGATGTATAGATTTTAGTGATATTTGTTTTTTGAATTTCAAATGAACCCGTTCTATATCACCAATCTCGGATAGATACTTTGAAATCTTTTTCATTGCATCAACTTCGATCAGATTATTAATTGCCTGATATCGATGTTTTAACTCAGATGCATCCGTCAATGGATTTGATAAGGCATATCGAATAAAACGTTTTCCCATAGGTGTTGCGGTTTTATCGACAACATCTAGTAATGAGCTATATTTTACCCGGGCGCAAGTATATTTGTTAAAATGTTCAGGTAAAATATTTAATTGATAAGATGCATTATTTCCGAGATGTGCGTATTTTGTCTTAAGAAAAATCTGTGGGTATTGAAAAGACCCAGCTATAATATCATCATGACATAACACAAAATCAAGTAATATTAACAATGACCGTTTTGCTAATGGTGTCGTACCGGTATCAATATACTCGAGAATAATAGAACTACTTTCTCCAGTATATGCCTTTTCTATTATTTCTTTTTGATAAGAAATAGAAGATAATTTTGTGGTTCTATCAATAAATGTACAAAACGAATACTCGACGCCGATCTGTGATAAAAACTCCTCGATTTCATCATCTGGTTTTGATACCTCAGAAGAAATAATTAACTCACTTGGTGAATAGCATGTCAAAAATCTAATAATATCACCATTGTCATGTGATGTATTTTCCATCATGTGAACCTCACCTGTTGATATATCACATGATGAAACACCAACGGCAATTATGCGTGAACGTCCTAAATAGGTGCGTCTGTTTATATGTATTGATACTATATTATTACCCAGTGGTGTATCCGGAATAATAGTCCCTTTACTATAAACACATGCAACCTCTCTATCCATGGTCGATTTTCTTTTATCTTTTGAATCATGTTGATCAACAACAACAACTGTGTTACCATGTTCAATTAGCAATCGTAACTGTTTCTGTAGTGTATAACATGGAAATCCGACAAGATACGGACTGAAACTTTTTGATTTATCTTTTTTAGTGATTCTCATGTTAAGTATTTTTGCCAAATTATGCAACCAATCATAATCACTCGTATGTGCATATAATTCGTAAAAAGACCCAACCTGCATTAATACTACCGTATATTTTTCACCATATATTTTTTGATACTCATCACGAATCTCCAGATATTTGGTAACCACAGTCATTTTGTTGGATAACATATCCAGTTTATTAAGTAGTATACGCCTTTAAGTTGTAATGTGGTATGAAATAGATTAAACATAATAGCAAATTATAAGGGCTAACATATAGGACATGGGGGTACGTAAGTATCAAATACTTCATTTATAGAGTATGACACAGTAACTAATGTCTGGATACAACCGTGAGGTATTATTCAGTGATGTGGGGGTCTCATATCAAAAAAAAACTTGAGAAAGGTGATTGGTAACGCTGATTGGTTTTTTGTTTAAATTATCCACCAGCTTGATGACGTAATGTTCTGAATAATATTTCACCAGAAAAAGGTTTACTACCGATAATACCTGTCAATGGGGCATAAATACTCATACCATTACCATGACCAATCGCCATTGCTGAATGATTTGGCAGATTGAAACCATAATCACCCATAACACTGGAATTTGTTAGTGCTGACCCAATTAAATAACCAGCACTGATGAGTCTTCCGTGGTCTACTTTATAATAAACGATTCTGGCATTATTACCGCCGGGTGAAAGTCGAACATATAGAATCGAATTTGGTACTGATGTTATATCATACCCGAAAGCATCTCTATATATTTGACTCACCTGTTTTTTACCACTTTCGCCAGAAGCGAAATGTGTTCTATAATTTTCATTTTGTACACCAATTGATGCATATGGAGTAAAGAACGATAGTACCAAAATAAATGCGATTAATGATAATACGACAATTAAACGAATTGATCGACACGATTTTAGTTTTGTTTCACATGATTCTAATTTTGTTTTATATGACTCCATAAATATGGTTATGTTGAATTCTTTTAATTCACCATAAATAATTTGTATTTATAAAAATATATATTATCATAAAATAAATACATGATACAAATCAGAAAAAAAAATGCCAGCTATTGTTGATAAAAAAGTGGATGGGGCGAAAGTCGCTTCTGACACAACAAAAATAGCATCAGGTATAGGAAATGTAATGGAAGATATCGGTATAATTATGTTATCCGGGTTTGGATGGCTAGTTTTAATTTTGGTAATGTGGGTGATTATGTTAAAAACAGAGGCGACACATAAGGCTGGTGTATATGGTGGTTTGGTTGGGGCTGTACTAATTGCCGTTCCGGCGTATTTTATGTAAAAAAAAATGATATATTTTTTATTTCCATTACAAATCATCAACACAAATCACATGCATTTTTGCGACATAATCATCCGAAAATATTTCTTTAGTTTTTGTTGTAAATTTGATACATTGGCTTTCCGATGGTTTATCCAGGATATCTTTGATTGTCATGCCAGAAATGTGTTTACAACCAGTAGTTGGTGCAATGAACATTTTAGTCAATCGATCAAGAGGATGAACAACAACATCCATATCCTTTTCGGCATATATTGATTTGATTTTAATTGGGGTCGGATATTCTGGTGTTAAGTATTTTTCATTGATTGCTAATGAATCAACAATAATACCAAAACCAATAATTATCTGACTATGTGATGCGTGTACATTTAAAAACGTACTTTCTACGCCGATGTCCAGTTCCTCACATTTTTTGACTAAAGGTAACAACTCTAGTCGTTCTTCGAATCGAGTCCTATCAGCAATAAACGTATCTTTATCTGTTTCAAACTCGGCTTTTGCTGTATTAAATTCTGTTGTTTCTTTTTCTATCACCTCTTTCAATGATGCCAGTTCACCCTGTTCCATATCGAAAACTTCTTTGATTGCATCGAACTCTGTTTTTGTTGTGTCAAATTCGGTTTTTTCCATATCGAACACTTCTTTGACTGCATCGAACTCTGCTTTAGTTGAGTCAAATTCGGTTTTTTCCATATCGAAAACTTCTTTGACTGCATCGAACTCTGCTTTAGTTGAGTCAAATTCGGTTTTTTCCATATCGAAAACTTCCTGTTTGTCACTAACAGTTTTCATTAATTCCTCTAATTCGAGTTGTTTTGTTTCCAAATCTTTTTTATGTATTTCTAATTCGGTTGAAGCCGTTGATGTCTCTGTTTGTAATACCACCAATACGGCATTTTTGGATTCAAGCTCACCAAAATCTGCATCAAGTTTGATTTGTCTATCATCTAAGGTTTTCTGAAGAGATTCGAACTCTATTTTTTTTATCTCGAAAAGCTCTTTTTCTGTTTCAAATTCTGATTTGGTTGCATCAAATTCTGATTTGGTTGCATCCAGGGTGTCACGTTCGGCGATTAAATCTGCTTGTTGTGTATTCAATGAATCCATTTTTTTCTGCAATTCAACCCGTGATTCACCCAACTCAGAATTCATATCAGTAATTTCATTCCGTTGTCGCATTTGTTCCGCTTGTGATTTCGCAAGATCTCGCTGAGAACTAACAATGGACGCACGTTCTAATGCAATACCAGCCTGAATGGTTTGTAATTCAGTAACTCTCATGTCATGCTTCATTTGCGCCTCCGCTTCTGCACTTCGGATATCAGCAACAGATTGTGATGCCAGTAATGATCCACCCAAAATGGCTCCAACAATGGACTCGCCTTTGGTAGGTGCTTCCTTAGGTGTTTCCTTTGGTGCTTCCTTTGGTGCTTCCTTTGGTGCTTCCTTTGGTGCTTTTTTTAGTGCTATCGCTTTTTCGGCACGTTCTTTTGCTTTCAGTATGACATCATGTTTGCTGGTTTTCAGTGGGACTGTGTCTGCTTTTTCTTTGGTTTCTATTGTTGCAACCGCTTTTTTGACTGTGATTGTCGATGTCATTGCCAACATTCGTTTTTTTATTTCTTCCCTTTGTGCAAGTTTTGCCTCGGCGCGTTTTTTCTTTGCGATATTTATCGCTTCTAATCTGGCTTTCAATGCATCTGACTTACTACATATACCTAAGACCTTGAGTTTTGCATCTGCTATAATCTTTGCTTTTGTCTGTTCTTTTAGTTTTGCTTCCGCTTTTGCTTTTACTTTGGTTTCAGCTTTTGCTTTTGCTTCGGCTTCAGCTTTTGCTTTTGCTTTTGCTTCGGTTTCTGCTTTTGCTTTTGCTTCGGCTTCAGCTTTTGCTTTTGCTTCGGCTTCAGCTTTTGCTTTTGCTTCGGCTTCAGCTTTTGCTTTTGCTTCAGCTTTTGCTTTTGCTTTTGCTTCGGCTTCAGCTTTTGCTTTTGCTTCGGCTTCAGCTTTTGCTTTTGCTTCGGCTTCAGCTTCAATTGAGGTCTTAGCCACGAGTGGACTACAGCCCTCAAGTTTTTTATTAATCGCGACGAGGTATTGCTGTTTCAGATCGGTTAATATACCCTCAGCCATAAGTTTCCGCCTTTTAGCTAATAATTGTGTTTCATTTAGATTATTGACTCTTTCTGTGATCGCCTTTTTTCTTGCAACTAATATTGCTGACCTTTGGGCTGACATGTTTTGTCGTATAAGGGATCCTTTTAATTCAGAAAACAAAAAAGTTTTAATTTAAACCGGAATGTTTTTTTTTTAATTATATTCTGATTTTATCAATGCCATAATAATGGTTCCTATCGTACTTCCAAGATCACCAACAAACAACCATTTTGAGTATAATGTCACTCCGGTTTTATTTGTGTTTTTTGTTCCTAAATATGACCAGGATTGATTATATAGTAATGCGTTACCACATAAAACCAAGAACCCAGCAAGCCAACCGAAAATGGGGTTATATATGGCTAACGCTAAATCGATAACCATACCAATAATAACAACCAAAACCAACAATAATGGGTTGTATGACTTACGTAACGTGAATCCGATCCATCGACCAAATAGTCCTCCTAATGTTGTACAGATACCATAAATCATAAAATATTGTGTTCTTTTAACTTTTAGAAATGTCATCGAATTATGGTCAAGCAGATACAGCATGACACCAGGTGAGAACAAACTAACTCCAAGCATATCAATGAAAATAGAGATATAGTACCAGGACATGGATCGTTTATTTTCGTATGGGTTATCGATCAGAAGTGGTTTAACATACCCCGGATCTATTGTTTTATTATGTTTTGACAAATATAATGACGATCCGATGGATCCAAGGAATAGCATTAAAATAACCGTAATATACACAACATATAAAGGAACATTTAAGGATAACAAAAGAAAGCCACCGATTGTTATGGTGCCAACCCCAGCTGGTATACCCAATGAAGCAAATCTTTTTTCGCTTGTGTTGAATTGTGATATGGCTTCAAGCATATTTGGTTCGAATGTACCAATTCCAGCACCACCAAAACTATATGCCAAACCAATAATTAACATGGAAGGTGTGATATTATACCATTTATGTAACATATCACAGATAGTTAATATAGTTAATGCGGAAATCATAAGTAATATACCAGCAAGACATCTTTTTAGTGGTTTTAATGATTTGAATACATATCCATTACATAATCGAAAAACTAGATTACCGATATATAACATGGCAATCATAACACCAAATTCGAAACTACTCGAATTGTCATCATCTGATATTTTAACAATTTGTTTTACCTGTCGTTGGAGTGCAAATAACGATGCATATCCAGCAAACATAGGTAAAACAAACGATATAAGGAAATAATGATTATTCATGATTTATTAGGTATGAACCGTTTGATGTTATATTTCTTGGATTCAATAAAATAAATATTAAAATTGAAACAACAAAGTAAAAATATTAAAACCAATGAATTAAGTATTTATTAACCACATTAAATATGTCGAGAGCAGTACCGGACATGTCTTATGTGCATCCACATACATATATAACACCAGAAGAACTATTATCTAAATCCGATGGATGGATTAAAGAGCACCGTAATGATGTTGATTGGAAATATATATCAAGGAAAAATGATTTAAGTGATGAGTTTATTCGGGTATTTCAACATATATTAAATATGCCGGATGTTCTTCGGTATAACGAACTTTCTGAGGAATTGTTATATGAAATTGTAATTGTACCGGCAGAAAAATATTATACACCTAAAAACACAGCAATTATTGATGGCGTTATTGCTGGTTTTCGCGATCGAGCAACCGACCCAGATGCATCACCATACCATTACCCAAAGGAGGTGTTGGATAAGGCAATTCAAAGTGGATATTTTAATTTCAATACATTAATTATCAACAGAATGTGTCAATACCAAACATTAAGCGAATCATTTATCCGAGAACATCATTTATGTTTATGTTGGGGTGTTGTGTTACAACATCAAAAGCTGACCGAAGCAGTGATTCAGTTCATTGCTGATGAATATGTAACCGGTGCGATTTCTAACGAGATACTATCAGCAACCAGAAATGTTGATATTAAACAGCTTAAACAGTTTTCTGGAAAAACCTTTTGGAAATATGTATCCAAGTACATATATCTCAGTGAACCTTTTATGATTCGTTATGCCGAGTTTTTAGATTGGGTTGTGGTGTCGACGGCGCAAAATATGTCAATGCTATTTATGGCTAAATTTGCAGATAAGTTGCACTGGTCGAGTCTTGTGTGCGCACAATCGATGAATAACGAATTTATTTTAGAATTTGCTGAATATTTACATGGAAGTGATATAAATTATATTGCCCAAATGGGTTTAATTGATAGTCGTACAAAACGAACGATTACACGACGTGCTGTGAAAACGGTCTAATTTAATAATATATTTTTTTTTGATTCAAAGATTGAATGATAGTTGTAAATAAACAAATGAGTTCAATACAATGATGTCACTTAAAAAACGTGCGAAAGACCTTGGTTTGTGTGAATTTGGGGAATTAGACGATGACGGACTACAAGATATGATTGAAAGAATTGATAAATTTAGTGGTTTCACAATCAAAAAATATGAACCTTTTAAGAAACAAAAAAGTAAAAAAATAAAAAGGAAGTCTTTGGCTGAAACGGCATCTGTAAAAACAATATCAGATGTTATTTCTCCGATTACAAAAATAGATACAAAAATAACCAAAATTAATAATATTTATCATATTGCTGATTTACATGTATTACCATTAAAACGACATGAAGAATATCAACAGGTATTTGATAACATTATATCTTTTCTTGATACTGACGGTGATTTGAGTAATTCCGTGATGTGTATAGTTGGCGATATAGTTCATGAGAAAGATAAGTTAAAAGCGGAAACAATAATGTTTATTCGTTCATTTCTTGAAGAGTTAACAAAACGCTTATTTGTAATAATAACACCAGGCAATCACGATTTTCTGGAAAAACAACCATATCGTATGGATAACATAACACCAATTGTTGCTGGTATAGATGATAATCTTATATATATTAAAAATTCAGGATTGTTTTTGATTGGAAATATTATATTTGCTGTATCAAGTTTGATTGATAGTAAATTTATATATCATCCGAATATCAATTTTGGTGATGAAATATTGGATGGAGTTGACGATATCAAAACAGTATCATTATTTCATGGTGTTGTTGAATGTCCGAAATTAAGCGATCCACGCATTTTACATAGTGCTGAGACAAGAACAAGAGAAATTGATGAATTTAATGGATTTGATTATGTTTTACTTGGTGATATTCATAAAAAAATGTATTTGAAAGGACATATTGCCTATCCAGGATCATTGATACAGCAAAATTTCGGTGAAGAAATCGGAGAACATGGTTTGATTAAATGGAATCTGAAAAAAGATAAAAAACAATTTGTGGAGATAGGAAGTGAATATGGATTTGTAACACCAAAAATAATAAACGGAATTTGGACAAATCCGGAGATTGAGTTTCCATTATATGCATATATACGTTATTGGATAGAAAATTCAAATCGAGAAGATATTTGTTTTGTTCAGGCAGTTATTAATTCTAAAATAACACCAATGGAAAGTAGAATAAAAAATGTTTTGCAACAATCAACAACAAAAGAAATAATCGATGACAAAATAGAAGCGGAATCGGTTGATGCAACATTGGCGGATTATACATCGGATTTATCTAAACTGACTGATTTTGAGTTGATAAAATTAGAATATGAGGAAGGAAAAGATCAATCTGATAAAAAAGTGGAAATAGCCGATGATATCAAGAGATTAGTAAAGATTCACAAAAAAATAACAAGGGATTTAGATTTTTCTGAAGCGGAATTAGGTCAAAAACTTATATTGAAAAAACTAACATTTCGTGATATGTTTGGTTATCATGGCAGTAAAAATATCATTGATTTTGATATCAACAATGGTATTTTAAATATATCTGGAGAGAATTATTCCGGAAAAACCACATTATGGTATGTTATATTATTTACTCTATTTGATAATTTTCCTGGAAAAGTGGCGTTAGCTGGTATTTTAAATCATTCTGCCAAAAGTTATGAATCATGTATAGATTTCCGATTGGGTGATCATATATATAAATTAACAAAAAATGGAAAGTTAAAGGGTGACAAAGTAACAAAGTCTGTAAATCTACAGAAATTGTCAAATGATAAATATGTTTTAGTGTCAACACATCAAAAACATATAACGGAAAATTATATCGGTAATATGAATATGTTTATTGCAACGAATGTGTTTGCCAATAATATTAAATGGGCATCGATTTTGGATCTTTCTGGATCAGAACGACATGACACCATGGCTGAGTTATTTGGATTAGATAAATATGATGTATATAGAAAACGTGCGAGTGAATATCTGAAAACATATAAAACTAAATATTCTGAGTTATGTGGACAGCGTGATGTTCTTGATGTTGATTTAGATATAGATGAAACAGAAAATGCATTAGCGAATCTCGGAAAAACCATTGTGGAACGAAAAGCATTAGCCGATGATTTACGAGAAACGCTTGATATCTTGGAAAAAACATTTTCAAAAGAAAATGATAAAATGTCCGATCTCGTTCAGAATCTGGTTGATATTGATTCATTTGGAGATTTTGATGAAATGTCTTTTGCGGTTGATGAAATTAGAGAGGAATATCCGGATATTGACACATGGGATATTGATGTAATCAAATGGAACAATGAAAAAGTTCATTTAGAATTGGAGTTAGATTCATTTGAAATAACTGAAGATGAGATAACAATCGCACTAAATTCGAAATCAAAAAAGAAAAACAAGAAAAAATTAACTGGATTTCTTAAATTATTGTCTGAATTTACCAAGGAATATGATACTATTTCGGAAATAACAGATAAATGGTCACTGGAATACGCCAAAACGGAGCCATATCACAAAGTAACACATGAATTCGCTAAAGCGATAGATCGTTTAACAAACATAAAAGATCGAGTAAAAGACAAAACAAGATCACTCAGCAAAGAAATTAAAAATAAATCTATAGCAGACTTTGGAGATAATATAATTACTGGATTCAAGGAAATAACAGGAGATACTATTACTAAGAGTCCAATATATGACATATTGAAAAAACATATGGAATTGTTTGATGGTGTTTCGATAACAGAATCCGGTGATAAAATAGATGGTATAGAAAAAGTGGTATCTAATTTTGATGTGTATCAGGAATTAGTCACAGAAGTAGTAGCAAAAACACGCTTTTTACCGAAGACGCCCAAAAAACCAGATTATGATGAAGACGAGAAAATAACATATGAGGAAGATATGGCGATGTTAGATGATGAAATCAAGAAATTGGAAAAGAAAACGGGGCGAACAAAAGATCTTGATTTACTAATAAAAACATTTTCGGAATCAAAAACAATATCAGACGAACTTCATGGAAAAATTATAAAAATACTTAAATCGATAAAAAGCGGAAAAATATTTAGTAACCACGAAACCGTTAATGAGAAAATGATTAAAAAACAGAAAATGGAATTTGAGTATCAGACAAAAATAGTTGAGATGGAAAAGGAATATAAGAAATATCTTGATATCATCGAGGAAAACAAAATCATTACAGCTGAACAACAGGTGAAATCATATATTATATTTCTGAGTATGTCGGCAGAAATATATATTATTCAAAAACAAAAGGATGAAATGCAAATAAAACGAGAGAAAATAAATAAAATGATATCATTATGTGGTGATATCGGTGAATGTTTTAAATATTATGATATACTTCGGCGATATAGTGGATATTACACCACTTATAAATTATTACAAAAACACTTATCGGATGAACAGAAGTGTGCTGTTTATGAACAATATCAGGGTTTGATTGACAATTTAGAAATGAAGGATGAATATTTATCAATAACGGCTAAAAACGATATGCTACAGTTAGATATTGATGATATACAGGACAATATGATAGAAATTAAATTAGATAAAGAACAAAAAAGTAAATGTCTTAGATTATTGGTTGACGATATCGCTGATGATAGAGTCGAATATGGAAAATTAGAAGAACAAATTCGTGTATATAATAAAAACAAAAAGCAATTATTGGAGATTAGTGTAAATATCAATGAGATAGCAAAGAAAAAACATATTTATGAACAATATGTGAAAATCATGAATAAATATGGAATACCATCAAGATGGATTGAACATGCGTTACATGGTATACAAAAAACTATGAATGCATTTTTAGATGGAATCTGCGAATTTAATGTCGCGTTCAATATTAACATAACAAGAACAGAAAGAAAATTAATTGATATTGTAGTACATAAAGGCGAGTTTACCTTGGGAGCATCAATAATGAGTGGTTATGAAAAGTTCGTATTTAACATGGGATTTAAACAAGCACTCGGTCAATTTAGTAATTGCAATAAAGTACAGTTCATATGTATTGATGAGGGATTAGATGTAATTGATGAAATGAATTGGGATATAAGATTACCAATAATTTTGGAACGTTTACGGAAATTCTATCAAAATATATTGATAATATCACATATAGACAAAATTGGTTTGATTGCGAATCATCAATTGAAAATAAAGAAAACATTACATGACAGTAAAATAGTTATCGAATAAATATATAAATATATTTTTTTTTTGAATCAGACAAATATTAATCCAAATAGAGACAATAGATTCAGTCATTAGATCATTATGAATTCTTGGACACAGGATGATCAGGAGTGGGGGCATATGTATTTTGATCAGAGATATGATCCTGAGTTTGCGGCCATGTTGGATGATGACCTTGGTATATTGACTGAAACACTGGATGGTCGTATAGTGCATTTCCAGGGGAGAGATATATGTTTCTCCGAGCCGGGGTATTTTCCCGAACGTTATGGTTTACATGCTGTGGAAGATCAGCATCACCACGTATGTATTGGTTTTGATATTCCAGGTCAGCAAACGCCAACAAATTTAATGCTAAGCGCATTATCACATCTTTCTGTTGTCGATCATCCGGATTTTGGTGGTTTTGACGCATTCAACATGCTTGGATATGAATTCCAACCGAATTTGCGTGAAACTGTTGTTCAAGAATTAATCGATGCGATTGATGCCGTTGAAGATCAAGAAATGATTATTTAAAAAAAAACATTTATTTATTATAATGTTTTTTCAATTACAAAGCATCAGAAATGAATTCCAATTATGATTTTTCATCAATAAAAAAATAATAATGAAACTATTATTCATATGGATTAATATAATCGGTTTCGATATCTGTCCTCACAAAGCCGTCATAGAACAAATAAATTACTTTGATTGCTTTTTTTATTTTTTTCCTTTGGAAATGTTTGTTGATTGTTTTCGCGAGATAATTCATTCTTTTTGTGGCTGACAACATTGAAGTCCCATCAAGTGGTTTATATTTATCTGGATTATATCGTATGAAAATCATAAAAGGTGCACCGTAGTCAAAATATATTTGTTTCATCCTGGTTATTTCACATTCACAAGAATATCCGGACCGTAAATGTTGGTTTTCATCAACTTCGATAATTATCGGAATTCCTGTTTTATTTGAAATAATGAAATCAGGTCGTTTTTTCGAACAACCACCAATAATTATTTTATCATGAATAATATTATAACCATATTCGGTCAGCATCTCTTTGATGATTATCTCATCTCTTTTTTTATGTGGTAACAGTATTAGTTTATCACAAGCACTACAAGTATGCTGGTCTTTTGATATTGTAACACAACAACATATTGAACATATGTTTTGTATTTCCTTGCTGTTTTTATGCTTGTGAACTTCACAATAATATCGACTTCGAGATGAAACAAAAGTAGCAAACCGTTTACAATTTTTACATCGTTTTTTAGGTCGAAAAATCATACCCTTTTCTTTATGTTCAGCGCAAACCTCAGACTGATAACCCAGCCAGCCGAAATTTGGTTGTTTACCACATCCAGTGTATTTACAACGTTTGTCCTTTACATTGACATATTTGATAGGGGCGTGTGTTTTACAATATTCAGCTATTTTAGAACCATCTTTGCCAAAATTTGGTCTGGTTTTGCATCCTGTATGTTTACAAAATTTAACCTTTACATTGACATATTTAATGGGAGCATGTGTTTTACAATATTCAGCTATTTTAGAACCATCTTTGCCGAAAACCGGATGTTTACCACATCCGATGTGCTTACAACGTTTATCCTTTACATTGACATATTTGATGGGAGCGTGTGTTTTACAATATTCAGCTATTTTAGTGCCATCTTTACCGAAATATGGTTGTTTGGTACATCCGATGTGCTTACAACGTTTATCCTTTACATTGACATATTGGATGGGAGCATGTGTTTTACAATATTCAGCTATTTTAGAACCATCTTTACCAAAATTTGGTCTGATTTTACATCCGAGGTATTTACAATGTTTATGTCTGATATCGACGTATTTGATAGGAGCATGTGTTTTACAATATTCAGCTATTTTAGAACCATCTTTACCGAAACTTGGTCTGGTTTTGCATCCGACGTGTTCGCAATGTTTATCCTTCACATTGACATATTGGATGGGAGCATGTATTTTACAGTATTCAGCTATTTTAGTACCATCTTTACCGAAAGTTGGTATGGTTTTGCATCCAGTGTGTTTACAACGTTTATGCTTTACATCGACGAATTCGACGGGAGCATGTGTTTTACAATATTCAGCTATTTTAGAACCATCTTCACCGAAAACCGGTTGTTTGGTACATCCAACATATTTGCACAATTTAACCATTTTTTATAAATGATAATGCTTTATCAATTTTACAAAAAAGGTTCGAATTAGAACCACATCGGATTTGAACAACCCAATAAAAAACATATGTATATTCATTGCTTCTAATTCGATATATCCATTTTCTCTGATAGATAAACATACATTTGATGATACTCTTAAGTGTACAAAATACCAATTTGTATTCACTATACGCGGAATGACCTTTGGCGAAAAAAAAATATTATTATTGGGATGAGTAATATTTTTCTATTGTTAATCATTCAGGCAACCAGTTAGGAGCCATCCAGCCTAGACCGATGTGTGGCATCACATACGATAAGATCGTCCATGATAAGCTACGCCCAGCACAATAAGGGTGTCCATACTCAGTCATATGTGCGAAATACCATGTTGCAGTGCGGAATGTCGAAATGGTAGTTTTCAGATGGTTATTGAAAAGTGAATGACGTGTATCAGGAAACCATGGGTACACGAAAGATGCCTCAACACGTTCCAGTAATTGATACGACCGTGGTCGCATTACTAATTGATCACGCAACTCCTCGACGTCCTTATGATCCGATATCAGTTCTGGGATGCGATCCAGGACGCATACAAGCTTCCCGAGCAGGTTATTGCTGGTATTGTACCCAGAAATAATCAGCTGTAGAATAGATCCGGAATCTCGACCATATGTACCACGTAGTACTTCCGGTGCGAAATTGATCAGATTCTCGAACGCTACCGATGTTCCATGGAGAGACATAACAACGACATTCCAATAGTTTGTGATCCATGATATCGGTATTCTCTTTAGTCGAAAAAGAACTCGAAGAAGCTTGGGGTCACGTGCTGCATGGAGCGCGTATAGACATAAATCTTTTGTTATACGCGCCCCATGGGCAACCCAGTCCATGATCACATCGATCGGGTATGTACTATAGTGCCCGATTGTAATCTGGTCGCAAAATGCTACAGGCACTTTTGGCAACTTGTGAATGATGTGTGCCGGTGTTTGGCGAATATTTTCACGCAGACATTCAAAAGCGCTTCTCTCCCTAGGGACGATAAGTACTAGCACCTTAGGGACGGTACACACTGTTGCCCTAGGGACGATGATATCAACCACAGGAGCATACACGGGAGTATAAACCGGTGGTTGGTCCTGATATAGCCGCGGGTGCCGGTGCCGGCGTCGCGCGGTAATGGAACAACATCTCGTAATGTGGGGGTGACGTTGGCGTGGTCTATGTCTTCCCCGAACACCCGAGCGTCCTTGGTGATTGCGCGTCATGATAAGATTTGTATTTTATTATTGAGATAAATCAATTTTTTATATCACTAAAAAAATGGATTGAAATTTAGACATATAACTCGCAAACCACCTTGAATAATGTATCGATGACAGTTGTGATAAATACACCAATTGGTGAATCATCGTGAACATAGATATTTTTCTTCAATTCGGTCAGAATGTCCTTGAGTTGATCAACATTAGGGTGTTCCGCCGATATAACCCAGAACGTCAAAACCTTTGAAATACCATCCAGGATCGTATGAACGAGTAAATCCGCGGGGGTTTCTTCAGTCAGAATGAATCCCAGCATAAATCGTGCAAGATCGATCGTGTCAGGTTTAGGCGTGCGCAGTTTTGCGATGGTTCCATGTATATCAGATCGAACACTATCGGGCATTTCTGACGTCCTCAAAGAAGTTTCGAACATATCAGCCAATCGATGAAAAGCATCAAGTAGGATCGACCATTCTTCGGCTGGAGCCCCTTTCATTGCTTTTGTTATATCTTGAACCATGGTTACTGTTAGTGTTTTAGCATCAGCAAATTCACCTGCGGTAATCAGCAAAGCGATCTCGGAAACCGTGATCAGCCGTCCTTTGATGTATGTGGCAACGAAACCATGATGATCTGCAACTGAAACACCAGCCAGACGTAATTTAGTATTTCTGATTATCTCGACATGCTCCGGATTCGGAGCACTCATGATTATGGTTGGCTGGTACTTAGTTTATGTGTAATGGATGTAGTTATTCATTTTTTTTATTGATCAATAAACAAAAAAGATGCTGGGGTGCATCAATAATGCTTTCATAGTGCGGGGGGACCGCGGTGTGTTCCTGGAACACCTCAACCAGTATGCCTGTTGGCACACAGCCCTCAAATTACTATGGCATTGATTGTTATCTTTGAACATCCTTACAATCGGTATACCTACAAAGTAGATACACGCCCCAAGTGCGGGAGGGACCGCGGTGTGTTCCTGGAACACCTCAACCAGTATACCTGTTGGTATACAGCCCTCAAATTACTATTGGGGTAATTCAATTTTATATAAAAAAAAAATTGAATTACCCCAATAGTAAATTGGTGACCCGCAGTCTATGAGTGTCTGGCGGAATGGGACGCTAAGGCTCATGGATGTGTAAACCGGTTTGTGTGCATTGATGTTGTATGGAGCATCGATATAATGTATATAGTCCGGCAAGACTGCACCGTGGGTTATCGTATTTTTTTTTTTGAAATCGAATAATAAAAAAATAAGAAAAGGGACAATGCCGAGCGGTAAACATATTCGAAATGCGTTATTGGGGTGGTTCCGCGAGATGGGAACACCGAATAAAGATGTTGAGACATTACTGTTGTTGTTACTAAAGTATCATCCTGAAAGCTTTAAAACAACCGGGCGTATGTTTCGAGATCTAATGAATTACAATTTTCGAAATGCATCTGGATGGATAAAGATGCTACCATCTGGTGTTCGTTGTCGGGAGTTGATTGATGGTATGCCGGAACGTTGGTTATTGGAAACGGAATTAACCAGAAATGTGCATGATGCCGGATATACACCATGGGTAACTAACCTGGATCGTTTTATGTTAGATCATAAGAATTTATATCTGTACATCCAACGCGAGATTCGAATTATCTGTCAGGCAACCAATAACCAGGAATTGTATGATATATTTGTTATGTATTGTTATGGATTTCGTGATACCACTGATATATATTCGATCCAGCGTATTGATGAAATGGTGATGCTACACGGAATAATGCTAAATCTGATAACATCTGGGATTAAATTAACAATGCGGGAGTTTATGGATTTATGTTCAATTGCGAATGTTAAACGTGAACCGGTGATGTATTATCGAACAAATATCGAAGGGTTGACGACATACGGAACAGTATCCCGTGTTATGGTAAAAACATATAGTGGTGTGGAATATCAATGTCTCGGACATGACCGAATGGATGATCAGTTGAGTGTTATTCACGGCGGACGTGTGTTTCAGGTGAAAAACATTAGGGGTTCTGTATCACTCGTGTTGCATAAACTGCGAGAAACCACGGTACATTATCAAGGATTAGTGATACCGTTAATTGAGGAAACATTTCGAACCAACTACAAGAAAATGGTATCCGAACACAATGATATTCTGCCAATGTTAAGGTACCAGATGGGAAAATTTGTTACATTATATCGGGTTGGTAGACAAGCAAAACATAAGCGATCGAAAGATCAATCACCAGATGGCGAATCACCAAAACGACTATCACCGGATGCGAGTGTATTTAAACCATTACGGTTTAAAAAATAAATTAAATATTTTATTTATTTTTTAACCGTTTAACTGTATTTTGCCAATGCCCAACGCGTTTGTACACGTTGGGCCACATATTTCGGATTTATACAACAAAACCCAACGGGATTGATATCAGGTTCCATCCAACTGAAACCAAGATAAGGCATAGTCCATGCCCATAACAACCAGGGTAAACTACGTTTACATTCACGGGTATCAAGCAAACGCGTTAGAAAATAGGTACCAATTCTGAATAATGTTGCGGATCGTTTCCATCCAGAAAATGCAATACTGTGGACATATGGATGCCAACCAATATAACGACCATTATCCCAAGAACCACCATACCCACTATATAACCAAGCGTTTGCCATAATACGACGAGATTTGGGTGTTAGCCATTCCATTGGTGTGTCTACTATTGGTATAGTATAGTGATGAGCAAGTAATATAATAAGATGTTCCTGGATTATATTCCACGTATTTGGGCAGGTGCCTTCAATACTTTTATGTGGGCATAATGATATTAGTGTGTCCAGAGTACCGCGGTTATTCAGCACCAGCAACAAAAAGTTATAATCACATTTATAGTCATCATAAAAATAACTATATTTTTCCCCGAAAGCCTGAATCGCGGTGCAGATATGGTCGTAATGGTCATTATACCCAATGAACTCAAATGCGAGGAAATCGAGAAAAGAATCAACAAGTACATGGGAATTATATTTAGTGTCACTGCATAGTGATATGATTTCGGGATGTTTAAAGATATCATCAATCATTTCCGAATCACAGACATTTTCGTGAAGTAATAGAATTGGAAGATCTGGATATTTTATTTTTGTGGAACGATTGATTAATGATGTAAAAATCGCATTACGAAACCAATTTTTGGTGAAATACTGGGGAAAAGTATTCTTGGTTACAACAAGATATTGACGGTTTGCTTTTCGGGTTATATTACCCATCCATGCAATACTTGTATCTCGAGTAATATCAGACATATATAGTTCAGCTGAATCATCAATGACTTGAAAAACATTTAATGCTGATATTATTGGTGTATCACCCACAAGTCGGATTATACCATTTGGTTTATTCTGAACTAATTTGATAACATCACCAATAAGTAGATCACGACGAAATTCATGGTCACCCGGATACATCACCCAGCATTGATCGGTACATTCATGTAAAACAATGGTTAGATCACGTTTGGTATCAATGCGTTTACGGCTACTCGCATGTATTATATAGAGATGTGAAATATCCGATGATACATCAGTCCGTTGTAGGAATTGGTACAACGGTTGTATGGAATTGAATGATAATTCCGGAATAATGTCTGGAGCCGACATGATGTAATTTCTAATGAATCAATGTAATATTCAAAATTAAATATTGAATAAGTTTCGGTTTATATAAAACAGGGTAATTGTCCGAGTTTAAATAATGTCAACAGGACACAAAACATACCACGAAAAACCGGAATATGAAGAAGAATTTAAATTGAAATACGGTTTTGGACGTAGTTATGCAATGTGTCGGCGTGCAAAATATACCCCACCAGGAACATCAAGTGAATATTTCGAAAAATTTAATACATCATTAGAAGCAGTATTACGCACTAACCCAGATGCTCCAATCGAGGGTGGAAGCACTGTTGCACATATACCATTATTTAAAAAACTATTAAAACCATACAAGAAAAAGTCAATTTTGATTGCTGAGATTGGATTTAATGCAGGAACATCTGCGGAATGCTTTCTGAAGTGCGCACCAAAAGCAAAAATGGTATCATTTGATCTCATACATCATAAATATATAATGACGGCAAAAAAGTATATTAATCATAAATATCCGGGGCGACATACATTAATCGGAGGGAATTCACTTGAGACGGTGCCCGCATTTGCTGAAATGTTTGGTGAACAAAAAATGGATGTAATATTTATAGATGGAAATCATTTATATGATTTTGCGGTTGGTGACATAGTAAATATGAAAAAACTGTCAACCAAGAAAACATTAGTGATATTGGATAATGTTGCACCACACCGAGGATGTTCAGTCGAGGTGTATCTTGCATGGTATCATCTTCTTAATATTGGATATATTAAACATATCGGGTTTGAGGAGTTGAACACATATGATATCACATTAAAGGAAAACCCAAAGGTGAAACCATTTATTGATGGTGGGGCGTGGTTTTCATATAATATGAAATATGATGGTGATATAAAACGGGACATTAAAACGTTTGAAGCGGGTAAGTTACCGATTCCGAAGAAGTTACCGGATTTTGATCATATTAATCGTATAATTCCTGGGTGGGAATTATCGAAAAAATATCAGGCATTAACAAGAAACCCGAAGGCGGATCAACGCGCGGTTAAAGTAATAAAAGCAAAACTTGATTATTTATACAATAAGACAATTCAGACTGGTGTATATTATGTGGATGATTTTTACAAATCAAGATAAAATTATGGTAATTTATAAACTGTTTTTTTATCTGGTATAATATCAACACTTGCGGGCAAACCACCAACAGTTGTTATATATAATGGACATGGATAAATTATATGTGTTGGATCATTTGTACCATAGAAGCCAAGTTCACCAGATGGATATGCGAACGTGTGTTGTTTTGGAAATTCCATAGCATATTTAAGTGGCAGATATGGTGGATATTCTTGAATGTCGATATCGTATCCCATACTTTTTAATTTTTTACGACCTGGATTATCCCAAAGAGGGTAAACAAATACGGCTTTGACTGGTATTCCGGAATCAGCTATATCTTTTAGACGCGTTAATGATTTTTCCATAATATCATTAGTGAATGGAAAATTATAATAAGTAATCCCTCGTTCAACAATCACATCAAAATGATTTCCAACTGAACCGAAATATTGTTCAACATCTGGAAATAAGCTACAAAAACGATCGGTACCAGCATTGAAGGCATTTCCGAACATCTCAATTTGAACACCCATACCATCATATAACAGTTTACGGACATCATCTTCAAGTCTAAGATGAATAGAATTATCAATAGGTAACCAAACACTTCGATACCGAATAAAAAGACACCAAATTAAGTAATTTACATCAATTCCTGTAAAATCCAGTTTTGACAATTTTTGTGTTTTTTGAAGCGTTTAATGAGCGACTTAAAAACTAATCTATTAATAGTGATTGTATGTGTTAGTCTTTCTGTTTCGATTATAATGGATGTGCCAATTTTTGTTTTTGTTGTTGATGTTTTTATGGTTGACGCTGGTGGGAAACGTGTATGTTTCTTGAAATAATCGATAGTGATTGCTTTTATTTTTTTGTTTTCAATAGTTTCTGGTTCTGAAAAAACTGGATCATTTGGTGGTGTTCCATGGGTAAACCATTCTAATACAATTGCTTGTGCTTTTTTTTTGTAGTAGTGATATTGCGTAAACATTTTTCTCGAAATAATTCCCGTTCCGGGTCTGGAATAAATGGTTTAATTGGATTTATTGATGTTATTTTAACGGATGGTGGTCGTTTAGTTTTTATTGGAATAACATGTTTTTTAGCGGATTTAGTACTCATGATTAGATGATATCCAACAACACCTTTTATTGAATGATATTTTGTATTCAAAAATAAAAGTAACAGAAATATAAATTTGGTATCTTAAAAAACAATGATATCAAAAATTATTTATCTGATAAGAAATAAGGTAAATGTTGGTACATGTCGATTAGATATTGAAACACCATAGCCCTTAAATATGTGACTCATATTGAATTTTGTTTTGTTTTATTTTCATATATCAAACGGATATTTGAGTGAAAAAAAAACCCTAATTTAATTATGGCGATCTCACTAAACGCACCTTTTTAACTCCAATGGGGGGAGCCAGAAATCGGCAATAACAACAAGTGGTGCCATCTTACCCACATCAGTCGTTTGTGTTATAGTCTCTCCGATAACTACCTCTCCGACATTAGCTTCTTCGGACATGGGATCCGCAGTTGGTGGGGGTAGTGGAGACAACGACGACGTAGTAATTTCCATCATGCAATATAACCATTCTAAATGTAGATCGGATATATTCAGTTTTGATACATATTTAAAATTAACAAAATGAGAACCCAATAAAAAAATGGATAAAACAGAAATAATTTTAGCATTTGGAAAACTGCGGGAAATTGAAAAACATTCGGAAACATCGACGGCACAATATAAAGTACGCGCGTATACTAATGCGATCAATGATCTCAAGGCGTTTCCGAATAAATTAGTTAAGCTTGAAGATGTACCAAAATTAGGGATGGGTGACAAATTAAAATCAAAGGTAAATGAAATGATTGCGACTGGGAAAATAAGTCAGTTGGAACAATTGATGAAAAAGAAAAAACCGAAAGCAATATTAACATTTCCGAATATATTAGGATTTGGACCGAAATTTGTGAATGAACTGTTTTCACGAAAAATATATACATTGACACAATTGCAAAAAAGTCGAATAAAGTTAACAGACACACAACTTATCGGAATAAAATATAATAAAGATTTATCACGACTAATACCGCGTTCAGTGGTTAAACCATCAATATTTAAGATAACCGGTTTTGATGTGATGCTTTGTGGGTCATATCGACGAGGCAAAGAAAAAATGGGTGATTTGGATGTGTTGGTTATTCCAGATAAACTAGTACCAACAAGCTATACGAAAAATATTTCTGCCTATTTGGTAGTATTGGTAAAGAAACTCAAAGTGCCATATGTATTAGTGTCGCGTGGTCCAACAAAGATAATAATATTACTAAAATTAGATAAATATTACAGACATGTTGATATACGATTTATAGAACCAAAATCAAAAATACCAGCAATGATATATTTCACGGGATCAAAAGAGTTCAATATAAAAATGAGATCAACAGCAAAAAAACTTGGTTATAAGTTAAATGAATATTCATTAACAAATCTGAAAACCGGAAAAACAGTAAAATTAAAAACAGAGAAAGGATTATTTAAAAAACTCAATATGACATATTTAAGACCGAAAGATCGCTAATCTAATTTAAATTCGGACTCGAGTATTTCTTTCAACCCGGGTAATGGATATTAACCAGAACCAATGGAATATGTGTTCCGGTATGCCATATATCAAATACATCTTTACTGAAATGATCATTTTCACTTAGAACATCATCCATTGTTGGTTCATCAAACTTCAAATAACCAACGACATTCGGAAATTGGCTAAGATCAATGACCATTGTTAGTGGTGTATGAAAATCGGGTAGATGTATTAAATCGGAAATAATTTTATTTTGGGTGGTAATTCCCGAATACCTTTAAATGGTACTCCAATTGCGATAGCCACCGATAATGCTGCATCTGCCGTTAATATTTTACTGACATTATAATGAATAAATAGTTTACTTTTTTTTGTTTCTTCAATATGGCATTCTATAATGGATGGCGTAAAGGTCGACATATTATATCTCTTTTTTGATATATATTAAAAAAAGAAAAAGTCCGTGGCAGTATATCAAAATGTGGTGCCATAAAAATATGCCCAGTATAGATATTATAAATTTGAATGGACAGAAACAATTATTTAAAAAAGCCATTCTATATGATTTCAATGAAATTATGTCGAAAGTGCAATATCGTGAAGATGTCAAATTACGCGCTGGGGATGAATTTTTGGTAGAACTGGCTGATATATGTGATGTATCAGATTCGTATGTGATTGTTGGATTAATACCATCACCGAGAAATCTATATCCGAAAAGACTGCCATCGGGTGCATGGAAGATAGATATCAAAAATGGAAACACAGTAAAATGGTTTGGAACACAATATAATCAACCAGATTTAACAATGAAATATATAGATGGAAAATGTATCTTCCAGATTATTGGTGTGGATCCAACACAAACATTCCCGTATATGATTGGTTCTAAGCCACGAATGACATAAAACATTAGTATGTTTTTTTCATAAACTTATAAAAACTGAATACAAACGGTACAAATATAAAAACATATATCCAACAATGTCGGATATCATAGATACTGTCGAGTTTGTAACAAAGAATGTTGGTGATATCAACAAGTGTGAAGAAGACATAAAATTGATCAAAAAATGCTGTCGAGAAATGTTTCTGAGACCGAGAGACTCCGTATTGCCAATTGATATTGATGATGCTTTATATGTCGACGCATTAACGGATACCATTCTACCTCTGGCTATATGGAAAACAGCAATCCGCGTGCATATACGTACTGATATGGAAGCAAAAAAGAGATATGATGATTTATTACAAGAAATCGAAGATACCATTAGGGATGCATATTCTCGTATGGGACGTTAAGGTGTATTTGCCGATCAGCACCCGGATAAGAACCAATAATGCAGGAAACAAATGCTGGATATTCTTTGTGTGAAAAAACTATCGATCAGAGCCAATAAATCGAATGATTTGTCTAATTTCATATTTGGGAAGTGTAGCTTCATATAGTTTTTTTCACCAATCAAATTAATTGTGTGATTTCCATAACAATGATCACAACGCCAATGGTTATATAATTCTTTGGATATTATTTGACGTTGTTTGTAAAGTATATTCATCCGATTTTTTTTTTCAAATCAAGTGGGTGAAACATCATATAAATACAGATAATATAAAGAGTTATCACCACGAACTCATAAAAATGGATAAAAAACAAGCAAAAATCATAAGAAAAAAGTGGACTGTTAGTATGGGCGTATCTGGAATTTTTGGTTCTGGTAAAACAACAATATTGTTATATCGTATAAGACATTTGATGAGAAAATACAAAATTAGTTCAGAGGAGATTCGGATTTTAGTGCCATTAAAATCAATAAGAACAACAATAGACGAAATGGCTGAGAGTCTGACACCGGATATACATATTAATTCATCAACATTTGATAATTTCTCGAGATGGGTGATATTAAATAGTGAAATTCCGGACAGTGTTGTAATAAACATGGATTTCACATATAGACTTGTTCAATATCTGAAAGCGAATAAAACACCGGAAATACAGCCAGGAGAGTTACATCCGATTTTCGGCGAAGTCAAACATATTTTTGTGGATGAATTTCAGGATATAAATATACAACATATAACACTTCTTATTGAATTATATAAATTAGGGATGACGATAATGTTTGTTGGAGATTCTCAACAAAGCATTTATGGTTTTCGGGGTGGTTCACCAAATAACTTTACTATAATAAAAAACGAAACGGAGAAATTAAAGAAACCGATAAAATGGTATGTTTTGAAAACGACATATCGACCAACACGAGAGATAATGGATTTTGTTACCCCAATATATGACACGATAACGGCGGATCTCATCAAACAGGGGATGATTAAATCAACTAAAGCAAAAATCAAAACAGTAAATGGGTCAGCGGTAACACCAATAGATAAACATTTCAGGAATTATTGGGTATGTGGAAAATACGTATTAAGGAAAATAAGGCAATATTGGAAATATGGCAAAAAGAATATTTGCATTTTGAGTCGTTTTTCATCAAATAATATTTTAATAAATGTGATCAAGAAATATCTGTTAAAATACGATATACCAGTAACCTATAATGGAACACTTATTGAAAAACCTATAATATTCGATGAAGATACAACGGATGAAATGATGTCTGATATAACAAGTGGTGTGATTGAGTCTGATTCTGTTGAGATATCATCGATACATAGTGCAAAAGGTAAACAATGGGATATAGTATTTTTGATAGATGTAAATGATGGTACTTTACCATTAGAGTCGAAGGGCGGTATAGTTGATATTTCGGAAGACACACGACTGTTTTATGTTGGGATAACCCGTGCCGTAAACGCATTATATATATTACATAATGATTTTACACCAAGAGGTCATATTGGGAAGTTAACAAAACCATCGCGTTTTCTGTACAATATTCCGGTAGATATGTATAGTGGGGACTTACCGGAATACAAAGATGATATGTATGCGAAAATGAGTAGCATCGATAAAGATCAAACAGCATATATGGCGACAACAAAGATAATAGGAACATTAGGAACAAAGGATTTTGATGACATTATTGGAAAATATCCGAGTGAAATAGAAAGAACGCAAATTCATAAGCCATATTCATATCCATATGATATAATTGAGTTTGGCTATCAGACATTATATGGTCAGTTTATCGAGTGTTTAATAATTAAGACGTATGCCACCAAGGCGAGAAAACAAATTCGGGTATATCAAATAGATCAAATATTAAGATCGATACCAGCAAAACATAAATTAGAATATGAGCAAATAAGTGATATGGGAAGTGCTATAATAGAACAGTTGAAGGCAACGAAAGATAAGATCAAGAAAAAGCATTTGAAAAAAGCGTTTAATAAGATACATATAGAATTGAGTGATGATTTATTAGAACATTTAATATTAATAGTCAACATATATGGAAAATTGGATGCATATCCAATGTATGCCGATTATCCAAATGGACTTAAAATAGCAATACATGGATCATACGAAAAATTCTTGGATGTAAAAATAAAACCAGAGAAATGCTATAATGATATATTAAGGGTGGCGTCAGGCATTGCATGTCATGGTGAGGGATATTCGGCAAAAATGAATTTAAGTGGAATAAAAGAGTTATTGAAAACGAAGACAAAATCGCATAATAAATTAGTGAAAAATATACGGAAACACTTTTTGCCGAGATATAAGAACTTTATGTTTCATATAACAGAAAAATACGAGAATGAGAAAGGAGATATTTTGGTTGGTGAAATGGATTTGATTGTTGATAGAACTATTATTGATATAAAAACATCAGTAAGTCAGTTATATACAGATAATTGGTGGATGCAATTGATGTCATATTATGCGATAATGATAAACGCGAAAAAGTCAAAAAAGAAGAAATACGATAAAATAGTAGTGTATAACCCAGTTGGTGGCTATATTGATCAAATGGATTTAGCAGAATGGGATGATAGTGAGTCATATATATTGAAATTAATGGCAATAGGAAAGGATCGATTGAAAATTTAATAAAAAAAAATGAATAAGATAGGAAACAAATCAAAGGAGTGAAGTTGCAAATTAAATAATTGTGACACATATTCAAACATTGAACAAAATATTTAAGAGGTGTTTGGATAAATATCAATTAAGTTTGTTGTTCATCAGAAAAAATGGATATGGATAGTTTGTCGGATGGTATTGTTTTTGATGAATGGGTTGATCAGGCTTTGATTGATGAGTTTCATGTTGATGTTGGACATAATTCGATTAAGTTTCCAGAAAAGAAACCGGATGAGGAATACCGGTTAGTATCTCCGGATGGGGCAAAATTACAGTTGTCGTTGTATGGTATGGAAAAATACCAAACAAAGAAACGTTTCACAATTCAGATTGGGGATGAGCCATATATAGAAAAAATCCCCAAAGGGGAAATTTCATCAGGATTAGTAATATTATCTCACGAATTAGGATATTATTCATCGGATTGGGGTGAACTTTGTGACGGGGATATGTTCATTGAATGGATTAAAAAATACAATGAAAAAGCGGAACACGATGTTCATTATGTGAAAATTTCGGAGGAAGAACTATTGAAATGTTTGGAAATTCGTTATTCCCAAATTAAACGCAATAGTCGTATTTTATTGAAAATGATCAAATCAGAGAAATATCCTCAATTATTGTTCACAACTGATTCTCGTCCAGTATCAATTGCTACAACAAAAAAGGGCACACCAGTAGAGACATTGGATTTAAGTACGCGAACATGTCTAGTATTAACGCCAAGTCCAACTAGGACACCACGGTGTATAACACCAGGAGATGGTGGTGTATTGGGAAAAGACTACCACTATACAACATCGGATTCCTGGGGCTATGAGGGTGTTGAGTGGCGACTGTCACCTAAAAATATGACTAGCGGTGAAGATGATATGTAAATATATATATATATTTTTTTGAAAATTGAATATATAATCAGATATATAAAGAAGGTGTGTTGAAAGCCAACCGATTAAACCATGAGAGCCGAAGATATGGTTGGCGGGATGGTGAGGCAGAGCAATGCATCATACCCAATGGGTGCCAAATTATCAAAAATGACATCATGTCATATTGCAAAGACAGCAACGAGGCACGGATGTGATTTTTCAGAGGTATCCAGTGGTGTAAACCAATGGCGGGCAACACGTGATACATCGACATCACATGCTGAGGTATCGGCAATTAATACAATGCGACCGCGTGGTCGGGGTAAGCTGAGGTCAATTGTGCTATTTGTCATTAGAGTTAATGTTGGTGGCACCTTGGGCGAATCACACCCATGTTGTGAATGTATGAAGTATATTCGATATACGGTCAGGAGGCGTGGTTATATCATCACAAATGTGTATTACTCAACACGTGGTGGATTGATCAAAAATATGCGTGTATCACAGATGACACATATTCATATCCCCAGATGGATGCGAACAAGCAAGGAAAACACCGATAATAACACACTGAAATCAAAGCGCCATAAGTGTAGGCGTGGTAGTATTTGTCGTCTAAAACATTAAAAAATTGAATATATCAAATAGCATTTAAAAACAAGAAACAATTCGACTGATATATATTCTGCCTGAGCCATGACTAATTGCACAAAAAATCCGAAAGAGTGTAAAAACAGTGTAAGTGAGATAGTCAAAACACAGGAGAACTGGGACGATGGGTATTACGGCAGTGATGATGACTGATGGGTATCATTTGTGCGTTAGTGTGACTTTAATTGTTATTGGTTGGAACAGACAAGGATGTTTTTTTTTATATTTGTTGGTGGATAAATACATAAATATATAAATTCGAAAAAAATGTATATAGAATGCTTGTTGCGATAGGTGTTGAACAAAGGGTATGCAGTGTATTATACATATACACAATGTATCGAATAAAGGTGGGCGCGACGTATTAGAACAAGTATTAAAGTTATAATTGATTATTTTTTTTCGAAATATTTATTTTATTTATTTTATTTAGTGTCTCGGATATAAAATAGTTATCCGAAAAAAAAATCAAAAGTTATGTCTATTCAGACACCCGTATTAATAATGAAGTCAAAGGTTGCACTCAAATCAAAGGTCGCCAAGGATGAAAAGAAAGTGAAAACCCTCGAGAAGGAACTCAAAAAAGTGAAAAAAGAGACAGTGAAGGATAAAAAGGCACTAAAGAAGTTGGCAAAAACAACAAAGGCCACCACAAAGGGACCCAAGAAGGTCAAGGCGTTGGTGAAGAAGGCGAAGAAGCCGGCGAAGAAGCCCGCCAAGAAGTCAGCCAAGAAGCCAGCCAAGAAGTCAGCCAAGAAGACAAAAAAGAAGTAAGTAAGTAAAAAATATTTTTTTTTGTTTATATCGGGAGGATATCAATAATATCACCACCAGCGTCAACAATTTCAACGGTGCCTGTACCATCGCCATTATAACGAATAATAGCTTTAACGGTTCCACGTACAAGTCTAAATAACGGTGTAATAATGATAGCACCTAAGGGCTCCAAAACCAATGTTTTTAGCAAAATCATTGGAACCCTAACTACGATTTAAAACCCAATCTTAGGAGAACATATTTGAAAAACCACATCATTGGGGATGTCGGTTCATGGATAACAGTACCCGCGGCAACCAAATCACCATGCAGATCCTCTTTAGTGATAGACATTTTAGGCATACGATCCAAGAAGACATCTTCACGGATGATGGAAGATACCTTGGAACCAAGATCGGTAATCCAGCGATCATGTTTGTGTTTTTTGTATAAGGCGATGAGTGTAACATTTAGTGTCTTACTTTCAATCAAATCGTTTAACATAGTCATATTGGTACCCTGAAGCCATGTTCGGGGTTCAATCTTATTAACATTAAGATAAACAATACGTTTATCGGATGACGCCTTAAATGTATTTTTAGCAACCTCAGTTATGTTGCGGTTTGTGAATAAATCTGTTCGATATTCAAGCACTTCGTAGGCATAGGACTCGAAGATATCCTTAATGGCTTTGGAAAGAGGGATAGAAGCAACACATACAATGATGTTTTTGCCTTCCATTTTGGGAAATTATTAAAAGAGCTATATTTTTATGTTACAATAAAAAAAATAAAATTAAATAATATTATGCTTTTCCATATTCGATCTTGGGGGTTGGTCCACTGCTAACCATTACAGCTGGTTTCATCACCGGCATTGGTTGTTCTTCTGTTGGTTGTTGTATGGGTTGTTCAACAGGTGGTTGTATTGGTTGTTCAACGGGTCGCTGTATTGGTTGTTCAATATATCTAGTATCTCTATATGTTTGCTGATAACTTGATTCAGCCCGAGGTTGTTCACTATAGCCGGACATACCATATATCATTTGTTTTTGCTGTTTTTGATAATATACATATGCATAGATAACAACCCCAAGAAGGACAATAATAAACAATAATGTCATAGTATTTGATTGCTGTGTAACTTTTGATGACCAATCATTATAGGTATAGGATTGGGAAAGAATGTTTTGCCCGGCTTTTTGTATTGCTTCCGTTACTTGTTTCATTTGTATATCAGAAACGGTGGTATTCGGATCAGCATCAATTTCTAAACTTTGAACGGATTGAATATTACCAGCAAGTGTTTGCATATATGTTTGAACCGTTTCAATGGTTATCTCGTTTTTTATTTTTTGTGTGATATCTGAAATACTGACCCCAGTTGTGGAAATTAACCCTTTTGATGCCCCACCTGCTTGTGTTAATGCATTATCCAGTGAACCTTTGACAGTCTGTGCCATTTTTACTGATTGCACGGCGCTTACATCAATTGATGTAACTGTATCCATACTGATGCCATCAACGGTTGATCCTGTTCCGGCATGAATGACAAGCTTTTGTGTTGAGTCTGTTTTAGTCCGCGCGCTTTGAATAACGGTTGATACTGATTTGTTGGAGTATGAATTTATGGTATCCAACGTTTGTTTATCTTTACTATATAAACTGAATCCGAGGATTGACATATTGTTTGTTCGAAAATATTAACTGTTTTTATATGAAAACAAATTTACGAAAAAAAGGGTTCAACCCAAAAACGGATATTGGTGAAATGTGATATTCTAAAATATTAACTGTTTTTATATGAAAACACATTTACGAAAAAAAGGGTTCAACCCAAAAACGGATATTGGTTAAATGTGATATTCTAATTTAAAAAAAAAAATATTAGAGTGCCAATGTAATATTTTTTTTGTTAGATAAATTATATGGTAATTTACAACAATCTTGATCAACATTCAGTGATATTCAAACTACATTTTTTTTGTTTTTGATGTATGCAAATGATACATCACAACCTTAATGAGTATTTTATCACAACCTTAATGAGTATTTTAACACAAGCTTAATGAGTATTTTAATACAAGCTTAATGAGTATTTTAATACAAGCTTAATGAGTATTTTAAGAATATAACTAAGTTTGGGTATGTGAAATAACGAATATATAGACAATGATAATAGATATCCAGTTATGTTGTATGAACTGCCATCAGTTTTGGTGAACGGGTATCGTTTCGGGACATTAAATTAGCCCACCAAATATGTGATGTCACTATAGGCTCACGTGGAACCAGTGCGAACATAACATACAAAACCTTCAATCAAATACAAAATATATATCGAACATATCCGTTTTACCGAAATATATTCGACTAACGCCTTACATAAAATGCACCTTGAGTCCGATATGCTCGAAACAGTAATATGACATCATCATTGGGGTGGCAACCCAATCATGGACCTAAGTCGATGCGCCCCGGTTTCGACTTCGTTGTTTTCGGTTGACGTGATACATATATCACGGCGAAGCAAACCCAACGAATATTGATGTGAACGGTGTTTACCACATCATCAGCATTATGGAACCCTGTTCCCGGTTATCAAACCAATTTGATAACCCGCCAGGGGTAGGGGAGGGTACAATGGGACTTATCGGCACCCAAAGCCTCCCCTACCCTTACGGGTAGAGAGATGCTAATTGAAAAATCAACCATACATCATATGGCAGTTAGGCGTATTCAATTTTAGGGAAAACAAAAAAGTAGCAACCATTCACCGGACGGCGAACGACTGCTACTTCCATAAGGTTATAAGTCATCGAAATAACTTAAATCCATACGTTTTTCATAAAGACCGATGTTGCAGGCAACATCATGTCTATATGCTTAGGATATTTACTGATTCATTTTTTTTTCTGAAACAAAAAAACAAGCGGGTTATAATATGGATTGGTATTCAGATGACCCTTTAAATATATTCACTATAATTTCGACTTATCCAAGGGAATCAATAATAGCTTTACCTTTTTCGAAAACAAATCGAAGTTGTTCAACAGAACGTTCTTTCGATGCTTTTGTTATTTTTTTGATAGTGTCTTCTGTTTTAAAAGATATTTTGTCAACCTCAATGGAATGATGTGTTTTTGATAATTTAAATATTGGATCGATTAATGCGACAAAATAGGTCCAGGTATATTTTTTATAGTTTACCGTAAAGGTTAATACAATTGGTTCATCCGGTATAATTCTAATTATGTTACTGGATATTAAACCAGTTTCTTCGGCAAGTTCACGAAACGCACCAATAATAGGTTCCTCTTTTGGCATTTTTTTACCTTTTGGTGCTTCCCAAACACCGGCTGTTTGTTTAGCAATATTATTTTTAATAAGATATTTTGCAATCTTTTTCATTTCTGTGAAAACAGATGATGAAGATACATCTGAGTCATCAGTCTCCGTATCTTCATCATCATATGATTTGGGATAAACACCATCTATCATTTGTAAAATATTCTTAGGTGGGAATTTAGGGGGTAAAAACGCGGAGAATTGTTTGGAGTATTGATAAAACGAAATACATTTTCTCATAGATTTAAGTTCTGATAATTCCATGATTTGCATTTTTTCTGAGATTTCCTCAAAATTTTTTAGTTTAAAATAGAACAGATCAAAGAGACCATAAGATAGTGCCCGTCGAACACATAACAATTTAAGTCTACCTAAATAGCCATCTTTTTTAATTTTCCGTTGAAAACATGCAATACCGTATGAATGCTTATGTGCCATATGAGCGAATTCAGACATCTGACTATTTTTAGTTTGAAAGACCACTCTTCAATTTTCAAATGATAAATTTATCGAAAAATAGTTCAGAATAAAATTGAATAGGTAGTGGGATTACATAAATATCAAACAAAGATGGCGGATAAAATAACTGTCAAAGATAATACCCTTGGTTATGCAATTATACCCAAAACACCAAAAGAATGGATAAGACATCATTTAGAATCATTCGATGATTTCATTGAGACTGGATTAGACGATATAATTGTACATGGCTATGAACTTTCAGCAGTAATACCGAATAAAACACGAAAAAGAAAAACAGAACATAATCCGGATATTCAGACATTTCAGATAAAAATAACATTTCCACATGTGGAACTTAAACCACCAGTATTTACTAATGAAGTTGGTAAAGAATATCATTTAACACCAACAGAAGCAAGAAAACGAAGTCTTACATATGCTGGTCGATTATATATTGATTTTGATGCTAAAATAACAGCAATAAAAAAGGATGGAACAACGGAAGAACAGACCGGATCGGGTAAAAATGCATTTGTTGGTTATTTACCAATTATGACTGGTTGTTCATTATGTCCAACAAAAGACAAAGATCCAGACACATTACGTGTATTGTTTGGCGAAAACGCATCAGAGGCTGGTGGGTTATTTATCATTAAAGGTAAAGGTTGGGCGGTGAATACAAATGATTCAACAGTTCATAATAAACCCTATATAACATTAGATACACACGAACACTCGGTGGCGCGTATGATGTTTTTATCGAAACCGGGTGATGGCTATGAGAATTCATATCAAACGATATCACATTTAATGGATAATGGATTAATAACAATAAGTATAACAACTGGTGAATTATATGGGATAGATGTGCCATTTCAGTTATTATATAGAATAATGGGTATCATGTCAGACAAAGAGATTTACGAATATGTATTATATGATATAGATGATAAAAGTGAGATTAGCTCAACATTATTACAATATTTAGATGATTCTTATGATGCGATATTAGGAAAAACAAGTTTATTTCATGATATTATGCGATCATATGATACGGATGAGATATTGATGACAATTGCGACACATATATGGAAGTCCAACCATGAAGATGATATGGGTGGTATGGATGAAATGGATGAAATGGATAAGTCTAAGGCGTATGATATGATATATGAGACATTAAATAAATTTTTCTTACCACATATAGGAAAAACAGCAGATTCATATCGAGAGAAATTAATATATATGGGGACACTGATTAGACGAATGATTCTAACGAAGGCTGGTTTTTATCAGCCGACGGATTTACATTCATTGATGAATAAACGAATGCATCCGCCTGGATATGCATATGCACGTGGAATAAAAAATGCATTTATGGGAGTAATTCGCGCACTTCGGGGATATGTCAAGAATTCATTAACGACAACAACATTTTCACATGTAAAAATCGAAGACATAATCAGGAAAACGTTACAAAAAACAGATTTGGATAAGACAATGAGACAATCGATTGCGACCGGAATGACACAATTGCGATCTGGTTCAATGGTTATTTCAAATCGTATTTCGTCACAGGCGTTAACTGTGAAAAATCAGATACAGATCATAAGTGTTATGAGAACATTAAATAATGTGGTGAAAGGTGTTGCAAATTATACAGCAAAAACACAAGTAGCACGTGCAGTAAATCCGTCACAGTATGGATTCGCGTGTGTTGGTCAAACACCAGACGATGAACATATTGGAAAAGTGAAACAATTGGCGTGTAGTGTTCGTATAACAGGACATGGTGATATGAATGCGGTATTAATATTGTTGGCAGAGAACCCAGATATCATACAATTGGCAAAAATACATTTTCCAGATGTTGTCCGGAAAACAATGTCGGCAATATATGTAAATGGAACACTGTTCGGATTTAGTGATATAAATGCATTCCGTTTGCGTGACTATTATATTAATAATTATAGACGGAAAAATCATCGTATTGGTAAGTTTGTGACGGTTTATGTTGATCATGCATCAAATGAACTATATATCTGGGATGATTTAGGTCGAATGGTTCGTCCGATATTACGTGTATTTACAGATGATGCAAAGTCGCGAACAAGTCCACAATACATAAAAATGACATCAGACATTTTGCATCAGGTTATGGAGGGATTATTAACAACTGATGATTTATGTGATATGGGTATTTTAGAATATATATCACCAGCGGAACAGGATAATTGCTTGATAGCACGAAATGTGGAAACACTGATGGCACATAGCAGAGACCCATTACTACGGTTTACACATTGTGATATTTCGATTTCACATTTTGGTGCACCGATATTACATGCACCGTACGCCCATTGTTCACAACTCCAACGTGGTGTGATGTTTTCAAAACATGTTCGTCAGGCATGTGGTTGGGCGGCATTGAATCTTGGTGGAAGATGGGATCGCGAATTTTGGTTACAATTATTTTGCGAAAGTCCAGTTTTACGAACTATTATGACAAAAAATATAACACCACCGAATGGTTTTCATATGACAATAGCTTATGTGGCAAACACCGGGCATTCGCAGGAAGATTCTGCATCTATCAATAAGGCATTAGTTGATCGCGGAGCATTTGGTGTATTAAGTTATACATATATAGATACTGAACGGGAAACCAATGAGGAATTTGGTGATCCAGTGAATGGTTATAGAGACGTAAAAAGAATAAAGGTATCTGCAGATTATACGAAATTAGAATCAAATGGATTAGTGAAAATAGGAACATTAGTAACGGAAGGAACGGTATTAATTGGTAAAATCCAGGTTGAAAATATAAAGGGATCATCGGAGAAAACACGAACGGATCGATCTGTTGTATATAAAAAACCCGAGCCAGCAATTGTTGACGATATTAGTATATCAGAAACAAGTGAAAGATTTTTATGTAAAATAAAATTACGAACATTACGGTTAGTCCGTGTTGGTGCGAAGTTTAGTTCACGTGCTGGTAATAAGGCTATTTGTAGTTATAAACCACAAAGTGCTGATGCAATTTATTCAATATTATCTGGTGTCGAATGTGGTATGGAGGTTAATCCGCATTCAATACCATCGCGTATGATTATTGGACAATTACGAGAAGCGATAGTAAATCAGTATTGTGCATTACTTGGTATTGAGATGGATGGTACTATATGTTCAATTATCAATCCGGAAGATTTGCATGACTATGTTATGGAAAATAAAGAAGCATTAGGTATAACTGATGAAGAATTAGAGTTTACCGGATTAGCGCGTATGGGATTCAATTGGACGATCAATGGAATAACTGGTGAATTTATGCGTAAACCGGTATTCATGTGTCCGAATTATTATCAGAGATTACAAAAGTTTATCGAAGAAATTATTTATGCGGTAAACAGAGGAACAACAAACGCTTTAACTCGACAACCATTACGTGGTAAAAGTTCTGGGGGGACAATGAAAATGGCGGAAATGGAAGGAAGTTCGTTGATGGCACATGGAACATCCGCAGCATTAACACAAAAAATGATATTAGACTCAGATGGAACCAAATTATGGGTATGTAAATGTGGTGCTTTTGCTGATTACAATAAATACAAGGATAAAGAAACGTATTCATGTCCGGATTGTGGTGAACATGCTGATATCGGCGAGATACAAAGTTCTTGGATAACAAATGTGTTACGTCATTTGTTTGCTGGTATGGGTATAAGCATGAAGGCGATAATACGATAAAAAAAAATATATCGTATAATATTTATTTTTTGGATGTCACTAATTTCCATGTTTCTTTGACATGTTTCAACAACGATCCAAATGTTTCTTTATCCGAATTCATATATTTCCATAAACTCTTAGCAATTCGTTCTCTTTTTTTGAGTTTCATATCACATAGAAATTCAGTAACCTCTGTTGTATTTGTCAAATCAACATCGTCACCACCTTTGATTTTTTCAAACAGTTCTTGAATGTGTTCTGTCGATTCAGCAAATCCAAGAAGAACATCCATGAAATATGTATGAAAACATTCATAAAACATCGTTTTTCGGTTTTCAAATTCACCTTCCGGTAATGGATGCTCAGGTGCTTCTTCCTCAGAGGCTTCTTCCTTAGGTGCTACCTCCTCAGGTGCTTCTTCCTCAGAGGCTTCAGTAATTATTGCTACCTCAATTACCTTTTCATCAATAATCGGTTTATCTTCAGGGTCGGGTGATTTCTTGGGGCTATCCTTAACCGTTTTGGCTTTTTTAGCTTTTTTCTGTTTCTTAGTGATTTTTTCAGCGGTACCTTCTCGAACGCTTGATTGTGCATAATTCATACTAAATGCATCAACCTTACTACCAACTGTTTCGATTTGATATTTTAAGTCACCAATACTGGATGACTGATCAGCAATTAAATCACTTGTTTTTTCGACCTGTACCAGCACGGTTGATTTATCAGCGACAATAGCATCCAATAATTCTGTAAATTCAAGTAGTGTTTCTTTTACGTTTGTCTTTAGATCACTAATATCTTTTTTGATCGATTCGACGATATCCTTGGTAGTACTCATTTTTATTGCAATATGTAATGAAATAGCTTCACGATTTAATAATAATGTTCATGTGTTCAATTTTTAATTAAGTTCATATATCGATTAATAAATACGGCAATCTAATCAAAAACGGGGTTGTGAATATATTATTGGATATGGAATAAACTGTCACCTGGCGAATCAGTACCCGAAGCAGTATCAATGGTTGATACACTTTTTTGATCAACAAAAAAAAAATTGCCAATAACAATATTTACAAAGTAAATCTGATGTCTGGTACGGTGGTAGCGCACACGTATTAATGGCTTTCGTTCGAGTGTCTTCCAATAGATGTTTTTTGTTTATTTTGTGATAAATTTGAAATGTGAACAAAAAAAAACTAATAAAGATGGATACCGATATAGAACTCCATGATGTGTCTGATTGTGAATGTTATGATGAAGCAGAATTAGAAACGGATAGATTATTAGACATCAAAATAGGTGGTTTTATATCACCAGAACAATGTAAGGGAAAACGTATAATATTTTCTGATGGGAAATATTGGGATACGGAAACAGAGGATATATCGAAATATAAAAAAGAAGTTATTAAACAGTCTCAACCACAAAAAATATATATACCGGTAGCCAAAGGTGCAAAAGAAAGTACAGTAAAAAACATAATATGTGAAAAATATAATGAATTTTTCTTTGGGAAAACATTCGAATTGTTGACACCAGACGATATTGAAACATGTAAACAATATAATGAAAAGAAAAATATATTGTTTATTATCAATAATGGAACATATGTTAAACATGCCGGTTGTACCAAATCATTTGTTCGAGAACTACGCCAAACATATAAAAAGATTGATATTGCAGAATTTCCGAAAACAACATATAATGAAGGTACAACATTTATAACATTAACAGATGACGATACCAAAGACGGAACTAAATGGTTTATGTTACCGAGTATGTTAAATATAAGACATAGTTCCGAGGAGTTTGGTATAACCGATGTTGATATGGATGAGGTATGTGGAAGAATTCAAGAGGAGTTTGATGATGAAATACAATTAGAACAACAAATCAATAATTTCTTTATATTTGAGGGAACTGCAAAATATGAGATGAAATGTGATATTTGTGAATGTTATCATAGTAGAATAATTATAAAAATGAGACATAATAAGGCATATCTATGTTGTCCAACAACAAAAAAAGAGGATGTTATTATTAATGCAATAACCGGCAATGGCTATGCAGTTGATTTAGCAATAGAAAAAGCAACAGATAGTGATTTTGAATATGAGGAACGTGGTGAATTATATAAAATAAAAAATCGAAATATTTATTCAAAATCAACGGGAATGAAACGTTATGAACGCGAACGAACATTATACGTGAGTGCACAGATGGGGGTTGGCAAATCGAAAGCAATCACCAAATATCTAAAAAAACATTATTTCGATGATGATTATCGGATTTTGATTGTGACATTTCGTAGAACGTTTGCATATAAATGTCATGAACAGTTGAAAAAAGCAGGTTTAGATTTTACATTATATAGTGATGTAGACGATACGATGATAACAGATCAACGCGTTATAATACAAACGGAGTCACTTCACCGAATACCGTTATTTGATGACGATCCACCAGATTTAGTTATTCTTGATGAATGTGAGTCTATTTTCGAACAGATAAACTCTGGTTTATTTGGTACACGTTTTGGTCGTTGTTGGGATAGATTTCATCGATTACTAAGAATATCAGAAAGATTAATACTGTTGGATGCTAATATCGGTGATAGAACATATCATATAGTAACAAAGGCAAGAGGCGATCAGGGAGAGTTTTTCCATTGTAATACATATACACGTGCGATGGATGATGAATATCGGATAACAACGAATCCGAATGTATTAGTTCAATATATGATAAAGGATTTGGAAGATGGTCGGAAAATAGCGGTAGCTGGAAACACCAAGAAATGTATAAAATCGATGCTTGGAATTTTGAAAAAGAAATTTGGTGATAAAAAACATTTTGGTTATTATGATTCAGAGACACGAGAAGACATCAAAGCATCGCATTTTTCAGATGTTGATACCTATTGGAAATATGATTGTTTGATGTATACACCAACTGTTTCCGCCGGGGTCTCATTTGAGGCTAAACATTATGATCGCGTCTACGGTGTTTTTACCCCACATTCATCATCAGTTGAGTCATGTCAACAAATGTTAGGAAGAATACGCGATGTAGCGTTAAAATCGTATTATATATATATAGATCCAATATATATGTCATATGTAACAGATCGCGGTAAGATTGTGAACGCATTAAAACAAGAATATTCAGAATTACAGAAAGAGATTGCGGATGATCAGTTATCAATTTCGTTTGCGAGTGAATGTAAATATAATGGAACAATGGGTAATTTTGGTAAATTTGAGAGTATTGGATATAATAGCAGTGGTGTATACAACTCATTATATTTTGTATTATGGGTTGAAAACACAAGATCGAAAAACTTAAGCAGAAACAATTTCATGTTACGGTTTATCCAATATCTAAAATTATATGAGGCAGGTATTGAGGCATTGCCTGAAATTAGCTATGACGAAAAAAAGATAGATGTTCTTGGTGGAATGTTGGGTATTTCAAAGAGACAGCGTCGTGATATTGCGGAAGCAGAAAATATCACTGATGAAGATGCTCATGAAATCCAGAAAAAAATGGATGCACAGGAGACAGTTGATAAAAAATCATTAGATAGCTTTAGGAAATATAACTTAGCCTGGTTTTATGATGTTGATATGGATAAAATAGATCCAGATTTTGTAAAAACATGCCAAAAAACAAAAACAAAACAAATATATCGTAATTTGGAGATATTATCTAAATATATCAAAATGGTAGATAAATCATTATGTGGTATACCAGGAGTATTAAATCCATTAAAACTGGAACCATCCGAACAATGCATAAATGAAATGTTTAAGGAGATGAGTAACCACGATAAAGACGTTGTGGATGATATGAAATGTCTTGGATATAACAGTGACAGTATTGATAGATGTTTACTTGGAACCAGATTTAAACATTCACGTCATTTATTATTACATAGGTTATTGCAGTTGTGTGGGTTCAACAAGGGATTATTTGAGAACACAATGATATATGCCGATATGGTATATGGAAATATTCATAAAAATAAAAAACAGATAAAAGCGATAATAAATCAAGCGCAGACACTAATGGGTATCAGTATATCAAGAAAGAAAATGGGTGTAACAACATCAGAGTATTATTTTAAATCAATTCGAAAAATAATAAATACATTTTATGGTGGATCAATACACGTGTCGAAAGGTGACGGATCAAAACGCTATGAAATACATAAACCAGAATTAATTGAATACTTAGATAAATTTAAAAAATTGAATTGGGTAACCGAAAAGTAAACGATTGATAATACATTTATATCAATTCATTGACAATCTTTTCAGAGGAGTTAAAATGGCAACTAAAATCGCAACACTAAATAAGGGAGTTTCGGATGCAATTGTTGACTTATTTCGTACTGTACCGCATTATCTAGCGGAAAAATATACAGAAGATAAGGGTGATGATTGGTCATCGGAGTTTGTTGAGTTTGAACATGTATTAAAGAAAAAGACCGATGTTAATGTAATCGGTAAGAAAAAGCCGTTTGAGCAATCAGCACCAAATGAAATCCGTTTTATTTTCACACTAATTCTTGATGGATTAGCAGAAGGAGATCAAAAAGAGCTTATTAAATGGATCAATAAATTCGCGAAACACTCGAAAGGCGAAATTGATGATATGGATGAAGATGCGTCACATATTAATACGGTGAAGGAAAATTTGAAGGTATATCTGATTTCAACACATGGCATCAAGAGCAAGAAAGCGGTACCAATGGTTCAGACATTCATCGATTTTATTGTCGGATTATGGCTAGCCGTTATCCCTATCTGGTATACAAAGAAAACTAAGATCTCAGTATTTGAGATGACAATGTTTCTTATGGGTCAGCATTGGGCTTTAGGTGGCGAACTATTTAATGATGATCAAATGGAGTTGATCTACAAGGCATTGAACAAAAAGATGTATAAGATTGCAGCAGCACCGCGAACACGTGCCCCGGCACCAGTAGTAGTAAGGACCGCCAAGAAAGATCCCGAATCGGAATCAGAGTCTGAGGTAGAAGAGGAGCCCAAGAAGAAAAAGAAGACAAAGAAGGATACCAAGAAGAAGGATACTAAGAAGAAGGATACGAAGAAGGATCCCGAATCGGAATCAGAGTCTGAGGTAGAAGAGGAGCCCAAGAAGAAAAAGAAGACAAAGAAGGATACCAAGAAGAAGGATACTAAGAAGAAGGATACGAAGAAGGAACCGGAACCAGATTCAGATTCAGATGATGAGGAAGAGTCAAAAAAAGAGATTGATACTGATACAGACTCCGATTCCGATAATGAACCGGCTGGTTATGTATCCGAGTCGGATAGTGATTCAGAGTAAAAAAAAATATGTTAGAATATTTATTTTTTTACTTCAAGGCGTTGAATACATTTTTTGCACCAGAAATTAGTGATGTCTTTGTGATCTTAAAGGTGCTTAAATTGGTAGGAGTCATTAGACCAAATTTACCCGCAACCAATTGAATGGTACCGAATGCCTTGGGCTTGCTAAGCTTGTCAATAATACTAGATAATTTTTTCTCATTAAAAAGACCCATTGCCCGTTTTTGGGAAACACCAACAATAATTGTGTTACCAACAACCTTAATTGCTATATCCTTTGATACCAAGAACATAATTAATAAGGCGAGAACACCACCGTCAGATGAATTAAGAGTAACATTAGTTGTTGTGGCGGGGGAAATAGTCATCGAAATTTTATCCGAACCCTTTTTAGCCTCGACCGATTTTAAACCACCAAGAGCTTTTTTGACATGAGGGTTTAGATAATCAATAAATGTTTTTCCGCTTGGATCTTTTTTATTGATTTTTTTCATAATAGCCAAAGACATATCATTTGTGATAACCTTTACTAGTTTATTCGCCACACCGGGAAAATTCGCATTCGATGCCTTTGTTGGTACACTTAATTTGGTTGCCATCAAGACGAAATTTGCCTTACATTTATGTGGCTTCATGGCTTTGATAGCACCAACCAAAGTGGAACGAATGGCTGATTTTGTTGGTGGACAACCGATTGTAATAATAAATACACCATTGATGTAATTCTGATCAATGGACTGGATTGCATATTTTGTGGCATCACCGAGTTCGTTTTTTACACGAATATATAGACTGGCTAAAAGGATAGATTCCGGAACAGATGTCGTTGATTGTATTGGGGTACCACATAAAAGATGTTTAATAATTGACGCATTTCCCGAGGTCTTGAGTCCAATAACGATCTGTGCGGTCCCAGTCTTACTGGGGATAGGTATATATTTGATGGACATATTTTTTTTTCTTGTTTTGTTTTCTGGTTTTGTTTTATATGAAAATAAAATAAGAAAAAAGAATTGATCCATAATCCCATGATTATGTACCAATTCTTATAATCCGACTTATCAGGATAACCACTCGTGACTGATGTGTCACAGGCTGGAAAATAAGTCCGGATCTGGACCATGTAAAATGCATTTGGTAGTCGTACCATCCCTAATCCGTGGCATTACTCCTTTCCGATAACTATGATCATTTAGGTAAACCAGTGCAATTTATACATTGTCTTTTTTTTTATAGTGTGTTACTTTTGTTTAGTTAATAAATAAAAAAAAAATGAATTATCCTAAATACAATTTAACAGACCAATTATCTTTTGTAACAAAACAATAATGGCTCCGAAAAAACATTTGGGCGTACGAGAGACATCCCAGGAAGAGATATTTACCGCATTTGGGTATTATCCACATCAGCCCGTATCCGAAAATCCAGTTGGTGATGGTTGGGATCAGCGTATGATCAATATGGATGGCGTAAAAGTAGAACTGACTATTATACCTTTGCGGGATCGCGAAACGGATATACGTGTTACGGTGTTTGTAAAAGACACAGTACATAGGACTAAAGTACTATTCTTTGAACGGTGTACATCGGAGTTATTGCCGGTGGTGTGTGAAATGTTGGGGTTTGGTGTTCAGCATTTGGATGTTGTGGCACAAAATTTGGTTGATGTTTTCACGTGGTTTGAACGTTTTCCGTTTGTGCCAACGGTTGATGATCCCGAGCGTACATTATACGATGGAACTCAACGGGCATGGGTCGAAGAATTAGTCATAGACTGGTATGAACGATTAGTTTAAGACTGGTATGAATACAAATAACCCAAATATATTGAAAATATCTTTTTTTTTACCGAAACATATTATATTAAAAATCATTTATATTAAAATAAGGATACCGGATTGAAATGATATAAAATGTGTCATCTGGTGGTCATACAGAAGATACATATGCTGGGTTCTTTGTATTTGCCGATTTGATGGTAGTCTATACATCGTGGGAGGAAGGCCACGATGAAAAAAAATATTAGACAAATTATTATATCATGGAACGTTTACCTTTTGGTCCGCGTTTACCTTTTAATTTTGGTTGTTCGGCATCGATAGGAAATATCAGATCGTGTTTTTCGAAAATTATTTTTATTGGATTCGATTTTGATTTTTTTGTTCTTTTGATGATTTCAGTTGCTAAAGGAATAAATGTATGTTTTTTAACTTTACATTCTTTGTCCACGGTAGCCACTGAAATATCAACTCCTAATGATCTAATTAATAACCAAATAATAGTAACACATTTTGTTAATGATTTACTTTGACGGATTTTTGGATATACATGCAACGCCTCCAGACATTCATAAACAATAACCCTCAACCGATCATCGATACCAAGTGTTTTGAAAATACGATTTACGTGTCCTTCGGTTGGACTGGCAGATACATCTAAATCAATAATAGAACGAATCGATAACCCACGAATAATGCGATCACCTTCAGTGAAACCAGATTTAGATAATTGCATAAATTCGGAAATATCTTTATCTCTGATAGTTACTTTTCGATTAATACATACATATTTAATTGCTGCCGCAAATATTTGTTTTAATATATCACTTCTGTTTGTTTGTTCTTTGAGTGATTTCTGAACAATATCAATAACTTCAGGTTCAATTGAATCCGGAATTAAAGCACTTTTAGATTCATGCCAATAATATCTAAACTTAGCCGAAAGGTTAGTTAGACGTGTGATACTATAATCTTCACAACAGGAAGCATTTAATTGTTTTGTAAATTTATATGCGTTTTTACCTAATGCGATAGGTCTACGTTGTTTTGGTTTTTTGTCATCCTCAACTATTTCATATGTCATAACTTCGATTGCGGAACATTTAGAACACACAAACTCGATAGGGGTCGAATAATCCATTGGTTTCCCACAACATAATGGAATACTCGATTTTGTTTTTGAAGGTAATGGCGGGGCTTTCGCTCCCAATATACGTTTTAATAAAGCTGCCGGACGCGGTTCATATTTCTTTGAGAATGTGGATGATGATTTTTCATCCATTTCTTTTATTTAATATAAACGGATTCTTATTCAAATTTAAAAATCTTACACAATAAAAGAGAGAGATAAATTACATGATGCCAAAACCGACATTATTTATTGAAGGTTCTTTGGTAGGCGTAGATGAAGAAACAAACAAAAAGGTCCCAATAGACCACATACTTGATACTATTGAACACATCAGGGATGATCCAAGTCAGAGGAATGTCTTAGTACTCAAAGCGGAAACGGGTGCTGGAAAAACAGTAACCGTGCCTGCTGAATTATATATGCGTTTTAAGCAACCCCTGGTATGTACCCAACCAAGAGTGTTAACAGCAAAAGATAAAGTACATGATATATTAAAAATACCGAGGTACGCTGAACATTTAACACTCGGAAAAACAATAGGATATCAAACAAAGGCATTTACCGATTTGGGTGCTAGTGTGTTGTTTTGCACCATTGGTATATTATATCAACAATTGTTAAATGATTCCACTGGGGCAATATCAAGAAAATATCAATTCATTGTTATAGATGAAGTTCATGAACGTTCTGCCGTTGTTGATGGAACATTATTATTGTTGAATAAAATGTTGGATACATATGGAAATGCATCACCATTTGTTGTGGTAATGAGTGCAACAATTGATGTTGAAAAATTTACAAAATATTTAAAAACAGGAAATTCGATTGATGTTATTGGTGCGGTTCCAAAAATTGTGACTCGGTTTTTAGAATTTGATGCAAGTGATGCAGTACAATCAACAATAAAAACAGTTGAAGAAATAATCATGAAGGATGAAAAAATATCAGAGGGTAATGACATCATGATATTTATTCCAGATACACCAACAATGAATGCGGTCGAATTAGGTCTTCAAAAACTTCAAGAAACAATCGACGAACATTATAAAATTTTAAAAATAAGAAGTGCCGAAGTCAAATTACAAACTGGCGATTACCATGACTTTGTTGCAGAGTCATTAGATGATGTTATTTTAACAAGTGATCCAGATACGGGTGAAGTTATTCATCCAGACCGTTTAATTGTTATAACCACAAATGTTGCCGAAACAGGTGTTACCAAACCAATGTTGCGTTATGTGATTGATTTGGGTTTTCATCGAAGTGTTAGTTATAATCCACAAGAACACGCATATATAGATTTACCCAATATGCCAACACCCAAAAGTATGGGTATTCAGAGACGCGGTCGTGCTGGTCGAACATTTCCAGGTGTATATTATCCACAATATACAAAGAAAACACATGACGCCCTACCGGACATGCAACATCCTGAAATATGGACATCGGATATAACATCACTATTATTAAGCACATATATAATTATGGGGGTCAAACCATTAGATGTGTATGATATTGATTGGCTTGACCCACCATTTATTGAACAGATAGAAGAGTCAAATACGAAATTGTTGGCACTTGGATTTATTAATATTGATGGACCAACGGAAATAGGAAAAACATTCGGTAAAATACAAATGAGTCCAGAAAGCATTAAAATGATCTTAGCTGGTGTATTACATGACATATGTATTGTTGATTTGATTACTATTGCGACATGTCTGAACTTCTTCTCAAGACCACAAAAACTACCAAAGGGTACAATGGATATTCCAGATGACTTTATTGGGATGTTGTATTATTTCGAAAGACAAATAACATTAATTATCAGTGGTGATGATCACGGGACAAAACAAATGGAAGAAATAGTTGAGGCACGCGATGACTATATAGAGGGATTTATTTCATGTGGATTAAATGTTTATTCTGGCAGGACTCTTATTGATGACTCGTTGACATATCTGCAACGTCAACAACTTGAGTCGGACTATAAAAAATGTATTTTAGATGGATATTATCTGAATAAACTTCGTATTGTGATGCATTCATCACCAGAATTGTTAACATTATCCGGGCGGAGCGTAGCATACGACAGAAAACGTTATGAACCATTATTTAGGTTTGTTGCACAACAAACACAAACAATGCCGTTATCACCGACTATATTTGTGATTACCGATAAAATAACAATAAAAAAAGAAACATATTCCGTTCGTCGTCGTGCCGGTTTGATATCAACTGTATCTATTGATGGACGTGGTATTATTTTTCCATCAAGAATGAATTTATTATGGTCATACCCCGAGACATTTGCTCCTGAAAAAGCATTGTCAATATGGAACAATTTTACTAAGTTGCTGTTTGCAGAAGCAAAGGATACCCCAATAACACTACGAACCCCCGTCTCAATTAAGTCTACAGAATTCGGGTTTGCACCAAAAAAATATGATAAACATGACAAATATGATAAACATAAAAAATATGATAAACACGATAAACATGATAAACATAAAAAATATGATAAACACGATAAACATAAAAAATATGATAAACGTGATAAACGTGACAAATATAATAAACACGATAAACGTGATAAACATGACAAATATGATAGAGATGATAGACATAAAAAACATGACAGAGATGATAAACACAAAAAACATGACATAGATGATAAACATAAAAAACATGACATAGATGATAAACATAAAAAACATGACAGAGATGATAAACATAAAAAACATGACAGAGATGATAAACATAAAAAACATGACAGAGATGATAAACATAAAAAACATGACAGAGATGATAGACATAAAAAACATGACATAGATGATAGACATAAAAAACATGACAGAGATGACATAGATGATAAAGCATATGGTGGTGATGATTTTCTGGATACAAATTTAGATGAAAGTGATCGGGAGATATAGTTTGTCTATGACGTTTGGACTGGCACACATAAATCCGGAATACTAATTTCGACGGATCCATCTTCGTCATATTCGTCATCTTCTGGTTCGATAAGAACAATGCCACTTAAGTATTGACGGTTAATACCATTTTTGTCAGCAATAATACTTATATATCTTTGGAGAACACTCATTTCTAATTGACTAATAACATGATCGACGGTATATTTTCGGGTAGGATCAACTCGACGACTAAACCAACGTATATATGCATACGCAACATCTTCTAATTTAATTTTTATTGTTGTATCCTTTTTATCTTTTTTGTCATCTGCGAATTTTGTGTAACAATATGATCCGATAAATTGTGAGAGACGATCAGTCTTATCACGGAACTCTTTTGTTTCTTTCGTTATTGTTTCACCACGAATGTTTTCCATTTTACCATCATATTTCTGATGGAACTTTGTGTGATACTTGACTATAATTGATAAGAATGCTGATAAATAATCTGGATCATCCGGATACTCATTAATAAATTTTGTATTCTTAGGCATGTGTCGTGGATTGGTTGCATCGAACTCGCGTTCATCCTTAAATTCTGTTTTAAAATGATAATACATAATACGTCTCCAGATTGCCGGATCCATCGACTCCATCTTTAATGTTGGATTCAGACATAGAAAAATCATAGTATGCGGTGTAAATGTTTCTTGTTTACCATATAACTCTCGACCTGATACGGATTCCTGTCCTAATACCTCTTTAACTCGACCCATATGAAGCTCCGGTGCCTCGCCGGCCTTTGCATCTGGCTCTTTACACGTTGCTATCCTAGCTCCTTTCAAAGCCATAAACGCACTATTTGCTTGACTTGATGATTCGCGTTTACCGACTAAAACACCCGCTTCGAGTGTTGCACCAAGATTACCAAATACCGTTGTCACGAGTTTCATGAGACTCGATTTACCGTTTGATGCGGTTCCTTGTAAAATAACAAGTTTTACCTCATCTGCGGATTCAGTTAAACAACAAGCAATGGACATCAAAATTGCATCCCGTGCATCTTTTTCTTTGATAAGATTTTTAAGAAGTTCTTTTTCGATGATTGATACATATGGATTAGTTTTATCATATGGAACATAAGAAACGGTTGTAAATCGTGATATTCGATAATTATTATACCGATCAATCAACAATGGTTCTTTATCTGGTCTCATCAACAATACACCATTACCAACACCGAAACAGTATTTGTAAACATCCAGTGTTTCAATAAATCCTGGCATTGATAATTCATGACTAACCGCATGAATAACACTCATAACATATCGATCACAATGAAGTTTACGTTCTGAGGATCGAAGATTATATAAGAGTTTTTCATATTTTTTCTCGACCGGTGTTTTCTTCTTTCCAGTTTGAACCAACAAAGAACCAATACCACTCGTCGCTGAAACATCGGCACCACTATCAGTCATTATTTTTTTATATTCTAACTCAAATTGTCTCTGGACATCAATATATAAATGAATAAGACTATTACGGACATATTTAAATAAACCAGTACAATGCTTTGCAATTTCCGTTTTTCTCCATTTATATAATTCACCGGGTTTTGTGCAATCCTCACCTGTTATAAACTCAAACCAATATTGTTCATCCCGAACATATTTATGTCCAACCAAATAACCTAAAATATCAGAAACAATACCATCCTCAATCATCCCACCAAATCTTTCCGCATAGTGATGCAAATGTTTACGTGCTGTTTGCGTGCAACATTCCGTATAACCACTTTCTAAATCATAATATAAAGCCATCTGTAACAAACTAACACGTCCATATTCCGCACCATATGTCGCTTGCCACATTTTATCAAGTTTCTCCTTATGAATCGAATGCATCGAAAACCATTTCGCGATTGGTTTATAGTTATAATTAATACTACGAATAGCAAGAATTATTTTTTTCCAATCATCTTCATCATCTCGTTGACACAAAAGTAATTTAATAATACCAAGATAAAATTCAACATCCAATGAACGACGATCATCCTTCTTAAGTTCCTCAATCTCACTCATGATACTATATTCCTCAGCCAGATCACTATCACTGACATCCTTTAAATGTAAACACTCATCAAGATATTTACTTTTTACATTTACCTCTGTTGTCGGGAATTGTGTTGATGCCAATTTCAGATGTTTTTTAGATAGTGGTTGATCATCAGTGTCGATCGATATATCATCACCATCGGTTGTTATGTCACATGATTTATAATAATCCCAAACAGTACCAATTACTGGTAATGTTTTATATGCCGAATCTGGTGGTATCGTCACTTCGGTCGTTTGTGTATCACTTGATGCTAAATCCATCGAAAAATCAGAAAATCGATTGAGAAAACCATGTGTTTGTTGTTGTGAAATAGCAAGATCCGAAAATATAAACCGTATACGACGTTGATGATTTTTTGAATCCATAGGAGATAATGGTGTTTTAAGAATACTAACCGTAAATGTATCTGGAACATCAAACATATCATTAAGGGCAAGTACTATTTTCCGTAGAAGTTTTTTATATGATTTCGATGACATTTCTTGTGCATGGTTTTGTAATATTTCACATTCGATGGCTAATGCCGTACAATCACTTTGACATTCAGATAATTCAAATAATTTCGGGAATGATGATATATGTTTATAAAACTCATCCAGTTCTGGTATATTTACAAATAATTTATGTACATCATCTGTGATATTTGCTTTTGTTTGTGTTCTTACACGACAAGATCTAAGATAACTAACTAAATCTGTAACCGACGACTTATCGACGAGTTCCCAACGCATATTTTTTATCAAAATTCCAACATCCTTTTATAATAAAATATATTTCTTTAATTTTTAATATGGAAGAAAGATTCATTCAAACTCATAACTGGAATACACTTTGGGCGTTTTTTAAAATCAATGGAAACTATAGCTGGGTAATATCATCATACGATCTTTCAACGAAAAATAAAATAATGAGTGCTGTTTTACGATTGATGTAATGGTTTTATTGAAAAAAATAGAAATTAACAAAAAAGTTATCACCTAGAATTAAATAGTTGTAAGTATTGAGATATCATTTCTATCGATCTGAAATATGTAGGGTTCAGAAATATTAGTGGGAAAACAGCGAATGAGTCTGGTGTGTATATCAATAACCACAAAATTATATTTGGGTGAATCAATATAAAAGGAAATCTGGGTGATTTTCTTTTTGTCACAGTTTATTTTTTTTGCGATATGTGTTGTTAGATATTTCAGATGATGCTGTTTGGTATATAAAAACCAGATCAAATCACATCTTGGGCAATATTCAGTAGTAGTGTTTTCTATGAGTTCTAATGATGGTAAAATTGATTGATCCCAATCTGGTGGTGAATCCTCATACTCATATTGAACGGCGGATTTATATGTTATTCGAAAGTAATCATGTTTAGAATTTATATGTGAGTGCCATGGTATAACAAGCTCCATTAATGGAACCAAATATTCATGAATATTCCATTGATAAATCAAACAACCGATAAATCGTGTTATGCGTTTTATTCGGTTCCAAATCAAACCGATCAACAATAATATAATTTTCATCATTGTGATTTTTTACTTTAAATGTTTTTTTGCTTAAATAAAAATTGAAGGAAGATCTGAATATATTAAAAATATAACAAAAGAAAATGTCCGACTCCGAAGAGGATGAATATGGTAGTGATAATGAAATGATTGATTATGAAAAATTTGCGGGCGAAGAAGCAGATAAGATCGATGTATATGATAAAGAGGATATCAAACACGGATTAATTGATGCTTTTGATGCGACAGCTTTGACTGATGAAGATGTAATTCCGCCAGAGGACGGTATTGAGACATATAAGGATGAAGTACTAAGTGATGAATCATTACTTAAAAAAGATACATCTCATGAAGAAATACGCATACCAGATGATGAGAGGCGAACATCTGATTATATGGATATAATGGATTGTGCAAACAAATTAGCTATTCGTGCATCTGATATCGCCAAAACCGGAAAATCACTTGCAATGAAAACAGATGGTTTTACGGATCCATTACAATTTGCACGCCAGGAAATGATAGAAGGGTGTTTTCCGGGATACGTGAAAAGATATGTAGGACATGGCATGTGTTATTATGAATTATGGGATATCAATGAATTGACCAAACCGGCGTCACTACTGCAAGGGTAAAAAATGTATATGGAATGTTTTTTTTTATTCAAATGTTATATGATGTGTCTGATAATCAAAAGGCGTTAATTTTGCCGGATTGATGACCGGTTGGGTCCAAGAATCGGTGTCACCCATTATTTTATCCCATTTGTCATCAGTTAGTTTTGTTTTTTTGCTGATCACATTCAAGACATTTGTTCCGATTTCGTCTGGTAGTATATAATGTAATGGGTCAGAAATCGTTTCGATGGCAACATGATATTTTTTTTCATCAATTAGTTGAATCAACTCGGTAACTTTTGGTGGTGCAACACATTCCTGTAGTTTACGCGTATGAATATCAACCATTGAGATCTTCATACTTTTTTCTGGGGAAATTATATATGATTCATCATTTACAACAATTGCTGATCCATGGAACGCCCCCTTCATTAATAGGTTAATCGCTTTTTTGACTGATCCATAACGATAATCATCTCCAACAATTATTGCACCCGGACACATTTTCCGTATTGTTTTCAAAAGACTAATTAATGGCTTCGTTTTTTTCTCACAATCTATATATACCATATCGAAATCATGGTCTGATAATAATTCTAATCCATCTAAAATAGACATCTGAATAGTTGTCACGCCAATATCATCCACTGAAATATCTGTACCGGAATATCGTTTATCATCTAATTTTTTATTTTTAGAAATCTGAATTGCAATATTACGATGAAATGTTTCTAACCGTAAATGTTGTTGAAATAATTTATCACTCGGTGAAAGTTCATCCATATCAATATCATAATTTGCGTTATTTTTGAAGTAATCAATACATGTCAAATGAGCATCCGGTGCATATTTTTTGATAAACGACGCGCTTAATCCATACCATGACCCACATTCAAGTATTTTTGTTGGTTTTATTATTTCGATTGCCGTTAATAATGTTGCCTTTGTGCCAGTTGTTAGCCAACCATGATCGCATGGTGAAACAAAGTGAGTATCCTGTGGATAAACTGGTAATACTTTACCATTTGTGTAAATACCGTCAGATAAAGAACTGATACCGGATCTGTGATACTTTGCATCAGGAGTTATATCAACTGGCGAATAAGAATCAGTAGTTATCATAGCACCCAGAACATATGATGTTCGATTGATAATTGATTGGATAATTTGTTTTCTTTTTGTTGCTAAAGGATCGATACCATTTATTTGTCTAAATAAAATAAGTGTTAGCACTATGACGTCCTTTGTGATAAATATTGGGTATGCTGGAATAAATGAATCAATAATTAATCTACTAGTGTCTTTTGGATCACGCATATCAATGACAATTAAATCTGGATGTGATTTCGTCATTTGTTTCCAGATATATTTATTGATTTGTGTACCAATATTTTTGGTTATCTGCTTAATTGTAATAACATCACTATCAGATCCATTATAATATATTCGTTCAATGTTATCCGACAATGAGATAATTGTTACCGCTTTTCCACGGATACCATAATAACGTCTGATCAAAGAATCTTCAAAAATAGTCATGGTGTTTTTATGTTTCGATGTTGACGGATGTGTTATTTTTAATTTGTATGTATGTTCTAGTTTTGGTATTACATCAACATCTTGAGGCGGTGGTCTATATTGATACCACAAATATTTCGAGATATGATCAATACCCACAAGATATTCGCTAACGATGCCATTATTTGGATCATAAAACTTTCCGGTATCCAAATATTTATTTTGATTATTCATGAAATCATCAGAAAGTATCTTTTTATATTTTGAATCAATAATCTGTGCACGAGATGCCTCTAACCATTTACGAAACAGCATATCTGGTTCCATGATAATAGTTAACATTTCATCATGACTGCCAACAACGGTCACTTTTTTTGTTGGTTTTTTTGTTTTGGTTGTATAATCAACAACACTCGGTTTTGTATTCCATAAAATACTTGGATCATCAATATCTTCCGGAATTACAATATCCTGTCTTTTGTTACATTTTAAACATACACCGGTAACCTGTGCGTCACCAACAATCATAACTGCCATATATTTATTTTTACAATATACGCAGGGAATATCAATTATTTGTATTGTAGGATCATCAGCGACAATGGCAATCATTGTATCATAGCTGATATTAGTACGTTCACTATGTGAAATCAATGTTCCTTCATCAGTACCAATTGTTGTTTTTTCGCATCTTGGGCAGTGGAATGAGTATTCACCGTCTGCCGGGATGATATCTAATTTTGCGTCGCAATCGCAGAATCTCATTTTTGACTGATAATGATTGCCTCTTTATTTTATATCTCTTAACTTTTAATTTTATCTTTCAAAAAAAAATCTGGGGTAATTCTTTATATTATGTTGCCTTAACCGTTATTGGCACTAAAGGTACTTTTCTGATATCTATATCAGAATTATCAACAATACTCATAAAACGTTGCGATAAATAATCAATTGCATTCGATATAATATCCAATGCCTGTTCTTTTGTCGCCCCTAATAACATTATACATAAGTCGGTATTTCGGAGATCCAGATGATTATTATAGGTAACAAGTGGTATATCCGGCACCATCTTGGTTATGGTTTTTTGTAGTAAGCCACCAATGGTATCCGTCTCATTCGGTATTGATAAACGATATTCCTGTCGAGTTATATCATCATCACGGTCATGATAATCTCTTACAGTCATTGTATCATATAAACCTTTAATTACCTGTAGGCGCTCTATCAACTCACTTGATGCACGCTTAAAAGTTCGGAACGGATCACAACCACCATTTGTGACCATTGTTAAAACAAAATCTGTTTCGAGATTAGCCTTGATGGGATCAAACGAAGATAAATCACTAGGCATACCCGTTTCTGAAATACATGTTGGAAATGGCATAAAAGTACAGATGGTGCTTGCATTTGCATTTACATAAGGATAAATTTCGATGACCTCCATTTTGATAGTTATGGCATTTCGGCGTGGTAGTTCAAACAATGTAAATCCTCTATTAAACATACGTGTTGGTGTTACCATTGAACCCTTTTTCTGTGTTTTGATATCATTTGTGTAGATCATCATCTCTGTATCGGTATTGTTTGCCACCTGTATGATATATTCTTTACCGGTATAATCTCTTTCTTGGCAAATTGGTATTTGTTGTATTATTAGATCAATTAATTCTGGTGGTATATTTTTACTTTGAACGGAATAAATACCGACTTTATCAGCCTTAGTTGGACCAATGGAAAATGATGTGGTTTTTAGCATTTTCATTTTCATTTCATCTTTAAGTGTTCTCCTAAGTGCATTTATTTCCTCAATGTGGATATATTTTGCACGAAATTTAACAGTTTCCGGAATATATATTAATGGATGTCGTAGATATTTTGCGGTATCAATGCCATAAATAGTTTTAGGAATCAATGGACATGTTCGGCTGATTACCGAAATATCCATATTAGTTTCACCACTAAAAGTGGCAAGAGATGCTTTCTTCATTTTTGCTGTTTTTTTAGTTTTCGATTTGTCAATGGCATCAACTAAATCTTTTTTCGTTTTTGGTAATTTTCCACCAATTACTTTTTTGATTGTTTTTTCTCTTGGTATTGGTGGATATTTATTAATGAATTTTGATAAACCCACCAAAGGTGTACCTATTGCTATTTTGTCGCCTATATGTATTGAAATATATATTGGTTCACTATTGAAAACGGATGTTTCGCCAGCCATAAAAGGTAGTGTTTTTCTCGGATATAATAATGGAAATTCATCAGATATGAAATATTTATCAGGCAGTGTCTCAAACCGTAAATGTTCCCAGTTGTATTTATCTGGATAATGATGTTCCATTTCATATTTATTCACTAATGCTAAACCATCATCATCGATAATTGGTGTGATAATACATATTTTTATTTTGGAATCTGATAGCCATTCATCATACTTACTTTGTAGCGCCTTGAGTATTCCCATATCTCTTGATGGTGGGTAACATAAATATGAACCAGATAATAGTTCAATATCAAAACAATTGCCGACACTACCAAAATATTGTTCAATGTCCGGAAATAACCCACAGAAATATGGAGAGATGGTATTATTCATTACACCATAAATAGATCCAAATAAATCCATATGTTCTCCAATTATTTTTCCTATGTTTTTTCGGAGTTTTTTATGAATATGATATCCATTGTATGATTTATGTGTATTACCCAAACCTAAATATTTATATCGGAATAAAATAGCCCAGATGAGGACATCGGTTTTGATTTCTTCACCCGCATCTAAATCCATTTCTAATATATCATCTGATGCTGGTTTAACAACTCTTTCTATTAAATTATCATATTCTTTAATACTTATTCTGATTATTGGATCTGTTGAAATTCCCTTTTTTATTTTTTTCGGGAAAAAGGACACTACACCGGTTTCTGTATCAATACGCTTTACAATTGGAATATCCGTATCTTTTTTCTCAATTATTTCTTTTCGTTTGAAAAATGTATCTAATACCTCATACAACTTTGGATCATCATATTCACTATCTGTTGGTTCCAATGAATATACCGGGTCATGTATTGGCGTCCCGCATAAATGCCAGCTTAGCACAATCGGTAATGCGTTATCGGAAAATTTCGTTATTGCCTCGAAAGTACACGCACGTAGCAATTCCATATGAACAACATGTTTATTTAGTGGTTGTATTTTTTTATACATTAACTTTAATCCATCCGTCTTAAGACGTATCATGTCATATTCGGACATTGCTAAAGTATGATAATGTCGTCTATATTTTATATAACCCGAATATCCCTTCAATTTTATTTACAAAACCGAATGCCAAATTTAATTCACTTATATCTATCATTGCATGATGACCTTTATTATGAGTATAGAAGATAGTTATGGTTCGCTGGATAATTGAATTCTCGTTACTGGTGCTTATCGGTACCTATCAATGTGTATTAGTGCTTATTTGATGCTTATTGGTATCACTTGTCTAAAAATGTAAATCATGGTAGATTTTTTCTGTTGATTTCAAATAAGTATATCAGTCAATAAAAGATCAGTCAATAAAAGATCAGAAGAAAATAACAAAATGTCGAAAATCCAAGCAATTTTATATATAGATAATGGTGACATGGGATATAATAGGGATACATTACAATTCATTAAAAGTCATATAAAAATGATATTTCGGAAATTTGATTTGACGATTGTTCCGATACAGGCAAGTCGATTATCTAGAAGACAGGCACAAATTCTTCATGACCATGAATTCCTTTTCCCATCATTGGTTTTGCCTTTTGCTAGATTGGTTGGTAAGGATGATATATGTCATTTCTTTCAAAACCCTGCATCATTTGGCGTTGATGTCGGAACACATCATAAAAAAGTTGGAAAAAAAGCTAAATCAGACATCGAAGGATTTGAAACACCTGCCCGCAAATCCGATTTATATGAAACAATGTTACAGAATATAGCGCTGGAGGGACAAACCGCCGATGATACACATGATGTATCCGGTGCACCATCAACTGATGAACTAATGCGCGCGGCAGAGGAAGAGATGACAAAACACACAATTGGTGGTGATCCAAAACCACCATCAAAGGGGTTATCGAGTTTGCGACGTGGAGCACAAGATATAGAAAAAGCTGGTGGTGTATTGCCGATAACAGTGGAGAAAAAAGATATTCATACATTAATGGCTGAACAGATCCGACATGGCGGCGAATGTACGGTGCCAGTTCGATAAGATATAAATTAAATTATTTTTTAATTTAAATGTGAAACATCATTGGAAAAAAGAGCAAACATAACGAACAAAATGACAGAGACAAAAAAAACCGATAAGTTATATCAAAAGTTCAATACTCGTCTTGGTAAATTATTAACACTTGTATCAAGTGAATGCGATGATGAAGACGATGCTGACATATTAGCGATTCGAGATGATGTAATGACATTTATACGTTCTGATCCAACAAATGATAAACCATTGAAAGATGTTGGATCGTCATTATGGAAAAATAAAAAATATATAGTTGAGGATGATGATGGTGTTGTCACAGTGGATATTAGTGGAATTAAATCGACAAAACCGGAGGACACATCGGAAGAATATGGGGATGTCATAAGAAGATTGTATGAAATTATCGATGCATCTCCCGATTCGGTAATTACGAAATCGGCACGATATGTCAAGGATCTATTGGATTATTATATTTTATATTTGATGGAACAGTTACCAAAAAAGAAATCTAAAAAATAATTATTACATTTAAGATCTATCCCACCATGGTGTTGGTTTCATATAATCTGAGCCACCAGCAACAAATCGATCATATAATGTTGCACGCGTGCGTTTATCTGCTGGTACTGCTGAATACATTTTTTTTGCATCTATACCCTGACGCATCATATATTCTCGATTTGATTCGTGAACGACCGGTTTATATGACGTCATGTCATCATATCCATCAACGCGTCTTTCCATTGAATCCAAATCATATGAACGAAGACCACCCATTAACTGTTCTCGGAGTTGAGAATGAATATGTTCTTTGGTTTCTGTTGATCTTCGTGGCATTTTTGGTAAACCATATGTAGGATCCGATGGTACCCCAGTGAGTTGACCCTCATAGATATCTGCAGATGAACCACGATAAAATGCATGTGGTCGATCTCGACGTGTTTTTAATTCTTTTGGTAATAAATGTGGATGAATAGGTTTTAATGGTGAAACGGTATCATGTTTAGTGGTTGTTGGTTTATGACCAAATAATGCGAAATCTTCTGTCGGAAGATCAACGAAACGTCCTTTAAATTGTCTTTTTGGAGCTGACATTGGTATTCTTTTGAGTAATTTGTTGATGATTTTTTCGTTTGCGTCTTCGTCAGTCAAAAGGATAAGAATTGATGTTACAGTATTTGTCAATAGGAAAAATGATGTAACTATTGACAAAGTTTGGAATGGAGTTAATGGATCTTGGCTTCTATTTACAACAACAAATAAAAATACAAGAATAGCTAATGCAATTATAATAATAATTGACAACATCTTGTTGTCTTTTTTTTTAAACAAACAAAAAAAATACAAAATAAAATTTATTTGTTTACTTCTTTTTCTTTCTTCTTTCTTTTTTCTTTGTGTCTTTTATTTTTTTTGCGAAAACTCCCGGTTTCTTTATATATTTCTGAAGTAAATCGATATGTTCCGACAATGATCCGATCTTGTTTTCATCGTCACTCGAAAACATTTTTAATATGGCATCAACCGGTAAACCCCCGAATTCCGATTTGATCGTATCTTTTTTACCTTCACCTGCTATATCACGTAATTCTCTACGACGTGTAAGCCATTCATCATCTTTCATGTTTTTATCTTTTTTTGTTACATCGCTTGCAATACTATCTTGTGCTGTTTTTGTCACACCGTCCAGGATTTTTTCAATTAATCCTGTTTTTGCACCGGCATGTGTTTTTGTTCGTTGTAATTGTTTACGCAGAAATCGTCCAAAAATAACAGATTGTCTCATCTGTCGCGCACTACGTTTGGGATCTGTTTGGGATTTACATACATCACCAGCAAACCCAGTAAGAAATGACATGGGGTTATCCGTTTCGGTGAAATCCCGATAATATCCAGAGAAACCGGATTTAAACATTTCTCCCGATGAAACTAAACCATCAATTAATTCACCACATGATCTTAATTCCGGATGAGATTTCAATGTTTCCAACTGTGAAAATAATTTATTGGCGATATCATCACTGTTGATATCAGCCGATGTGTAAAACTGATATACACCATAAGCCGTATCAAATCCGATCTGAACAATTTCAATCAAAATTTGATAGGATTGCGACTTCATCCCATCTACCGTTAATAATTCATATAAATGTTGGATCGGGCATCCAAATAAATCAAATGATTCTACTAATTTTGCAATGAATCCGATATGACCTTCCTTGATTTTTTTCTTGAAATCCAAAAGTCTGTTGCATAATCCTAAATAATATTCAACAGTCTTGCTGTGCTTAACCTTTGTTTTTTCATCAATAAATGTTTTTCTGACTTTATCGTCTAACTTTACTTTTAATGTCTTTGGACTTATTGGTGCATCTTCGATGACTTTTATACATTCATGTATTTCGTGTGATAGTTTATGATCATATTCATCAAGCCAACCAAGTATATTTTTTTTACAAGATAAATAATCGCGATCGTCTCCCATTATTTCATCCAATGATTTCATATTTTTTAATAACATCTCCGGAATTACAATCAAATGACTATGTAGTACTAACAGATGTTCTTTAACTGTTTCCGGACAATAGTTGGTGGTTCCACCAATAATCTCGGATAATCCAAGATTAACATCACCAAGCAGTGAATTCATGGAGTCCCCTCCAGCCGTTTTGATTTTAATTTTTGCTCCTCTCGGCATTGTTGCGCGAAATGTTATATGGACCTTGTATTTTATTATAAAAAAAATATCTATTCAACTTGTTTATATTCACCGGAAATCCTAGTCCGTATATATTTGTGGGTCAAATGTTTCATCGTCGTCATGGTGGAATGGTTCATCATCCGCACCAGAAAAACACATATCACCAACACATTCATCTGGGGTATTGTCACAGTCGTTTCCCGAAAATACAACTAATAAAACCATAGTTATTACGACTGCAACAAACAGAATGACATAAAATGTGGGGACTGGTTTAGATGGTTTAGATGGTTTAGATGGTTCTTGGTACTTGACATCATAAATAAGTGGTGTATCTATTTGTTGTGCATCAATTGGTTGTTTATCGATTGGTTGTTTATCGATTGGCGTTTCGGTGATGGTTTCTTTTGGTTCCGCTAAAATTTCGACGGTTTCTAATGACTCGACCGGTGTTTCCATTTTTGGTTGATAGTTATGATTCTTTTATTTTTCCAGAATAACTATTTAGTTTGATTGTCTTTTGATAAACATAATATTTTTCACTTATTTTTTTTTTATTCATATTCACGAAATAAAACCTGTCGATATATTGTGATTGCGTCATCCGGTATTCGATAATTTTTATATTCTTCCGGTTTTATTTCTGGTTTTTGTACACGGGCATTTAATATATATAATATATATCCACCACATTCGGATTTTGAATACTGTTGTCTGGTTGAACATAACTCAATAAATTCACAGTATGTGTCTGGTTTATGTTTTTTACAATATGTATCGAATTTGTCTTTTAGATATATTGCTATATTCCGTATACCTGTTTCAGCCGAAATTGGTTTTCCACTGGAATTGAAATACTCAACCGTCCATCGATGTTTTTTGCTCATGTCACAGAATATACATACCCAATGTTTTCCCACACGTTCATCCGGTCTAAAAACTCTATATGTATCTGTATTTAGTGGAATGGCAATATATTTTTTACCACTTTTCCGCAATGCTCTGACATCCAGTTTGCAGATTGGATGATTATCTTCCGGTCCCCATTCTAATACATTACTCATCGCAAATCTAAAAACCGCTAGTGATTGGTATTTCTCTGCTAGTTCCAATAATTTAGTGTGATGATCAAAATTACTAAACCATCGGGTATCTCTGGGACCATATGCCTTTAAATGTGTTTCTTTGATATGAATAATTTCTGAATCACTAATGACGTGAGAAGCCTCTGGTTTTGTTAATACGCATGACTCCCCATCACATCCGGTTTTTTCTTTAATCTCTTTGAAGACTTTTTTTGGGGCTTTTTCGGATATACCGATTTTTTTTGCGATTTTCTTGATTGCTTGTTCTGGTATACATGTGCCATATTTATTGAGTTCGACCGCTGGTTTACATTCACATGATATATCAATCTTTTTTATTGGTAAAGGTAACGGACCAATGGAACCATCGGTTATCTCTTCCGATTCATCATCCGTTATCTCTTCCGATTCATCATCCGTTGTTTCTATTTTTTTTTCCATCTGATCTTTACTTTTAGTGCAAAGTATTTTCTATTGATTTTACAAATTGAATAAAAAATTATATTTACGAAAACATAGAGATGTCGAAAGTCTACAAATCTTTTGTTGATGAAGAACTTGAAACAAACTATGGCAAAATAAATATACGAGATGACGACGGAAATATCGTTCAAATAGTAAAATTTGGTAAACTTCGCGGCGGTTTTACTGATTTTATGATTGAAAAAGATTCAAAGGATATTATATATGATGCATGTGTTCAATGCGGTTTAAATCAGGCATTATGGGATGCAATCTCTAAAATCTACCCGAATCTTCCACGAAATACGAAAATTAAATATATGTCATTCCAATGTTTCATGAATGATCTTGTCACTAAATTTGGGATGATATCCGAACAAGTGAAACATGGATTATCATTATATCCATTTGAAATAATAGGTGGTGATTATTTTGATATGCCATCCGATGAAATGGAACCAGATAAAAAAGCATTAACTATTTTAGATGACTTTGAAAAACTCTGTATTTATATATTAGATGCAACAACTAAAGAAATGTCAAAAAGAACAAAGACATGGAAAGAAACAAAATCGGTATCAATCAAGATATATGACACAATGGTACCGATTAAAACTGGTTATTTTTCAATGTTTTCTGATGCATTTATATTCGACAAGGGATGTAATGACATATGGGCATATTTAGGTAAAAGCACTGGGTTGAATCATCATCTTCGAAAAGCATTAGCTAAATTCAATCCAAAAATAACGGAAGACGTATTAAACAGATGTGATAAATTCAGTGAATTTATTAATATTTTGGATAAATTAAAAGATAATTATCCTGGAATAAAAGAAAAGATCATTGCCATTATTGGTGATTTTGATATAACACCGGTATCCTCTATTGGATTTCCTGGTGGAATTGCACCATCTTGTGTTGTGAAACATATAGTTAAGCAGGAAATCATCTGTGGTGAAATACTTGCTTACGCATATAATATTTGTGGAACATAATGTCAAAACCAATAATGGTTGTTGGTGGATATGGTGATGATGTACCAGGTGATGAATCCAGACTGATGAAAACATTTGGTGGTGATGGAACAATCATAGAAACGGTGGGTGGACGTGTCAAAGGATGGATAGAGCTTGAGATTGAATTTCTGAAAAAAGGTACATCAACGAATTTTCATTTAGGTGAGAAACTAACAGATGTGGTTATAACAATTATGCAACTCAGTGGTGTCTTGGGTATATTAGATAAAACAAAAGGATATATAGCGGGATTGAAAAGACAATCATTTTTGCGGAAAGACGAATTTGCGTTATATTTTGATCCAGAAAAAATGCATGACCTTTTTGTCACAACAAAAAAAGACGAACTTGCAAGTGTTATTCCACCAAAATGTGAATATCTTGGTAAAAGTTATGCGATTAGTAGTTTCACCGAGTTTGCGAAATATTTAGATGAGATAAAAAATGATTGTATAGAACTTGAACAATATTTTGAATCGATATCAAAAAAGATCTTTGAGGAAATGTATGGTTAAAAAATAAATATTCTTTTTTATTCCGATTCAACAACCAATGGAATATAAACAGTTGTTTTGAATATCTTATTACAACTAACACCAGTTATTTTGATGTAGTCGGAACGAGATAATTTCAGAGATATTTTTTTACCGTATTTTGCAGAAGCAAAGATATTCATGGCTGTAGCATTTACCTTTAGATGATAGATTTGTTCTTCATCATCCTCTGTGGCATATTTGATAAAACGCCCATGGATTTTAACTCGTGCTTTTGCATCAGCCATGGCATCGTTATAGCATTCAAATGATCGACCACTTTCACAATCAGAATCCTCCTCTTCACTGTCTGATTCCGCAATGGATCCAGATGTATTTGATATAAGAATAACCGTTGATGATGCATTTGTTAGCTTATGGATGACATCTTTGAATTCCGTGGATCCCCAACCAATTTCGACTGGGTATATTTTTTCACTTGGTGGAGGAAATAATGGTGTTACATAGGCAATATCCATTAGGGAAACATCCCAGACAGATGTAGCGATGGCGTTTATATCGCCCGTTTTTGGCTTTATTCGTAAAATTCGATCCGCGGTATCGTTTTGAAGCGAAAGTGTTACAACACTACCAGGTGCTTTATTTATTTTTTGGAAGGCACTTTTTAAAGCACTCAATCTACACACAACGGTCATATGTTTTTTTGCATAATATGAAATAACATTGGAACAGGCAATCCGTTGTTCAAAATAAATATCACTGTCGCCTAATCCAGCGGAAAATATAACCTTATGTGTTCCAAAATATATATGTATCTCACTCATACCATATTTCTGGCATGACCTCAGCCAATTTTTGATTTGAGTAGGTTCACTTGTGGTAAGTTCCACTAATGCTGATTTATTTTTCGGTTTGTCCAAAATGCCACATATCTCTGGTGGAGGTGGAACTGGTTTTGTTCGTGGTCGTCCAGGACCAGATGTTTTTGCAAACATTTTTTTTATTCCATACATATTTATCTTTATATATTTTTCTAATCCAATATGTGTTTAATTCGAAACGAAGAAAAAAAAACATATCATTCATTTTGTGACCATTTCAGAAATAAGTAAAACCAACACTTGCACGTAATTTTAATGTTATATCACGTTTTAATTTTCCGGGCAGACGATCTAAAGGAATATCATCTGTATATGTTGCGCGAACAATAGGCTCCAATACATTCAAAAGTGAACGTGATGTTCGGGTAATCATCGAAAAGTTTTTGATAATATGTTCCCGAACATATATGTAATCCGTTCTAATGGTTTTAACTGATCCGATTAGTGCACGTTTGATAATTGCAAGTGTTTGTTTTTGTAATTCAACGATTCTGTCATCGGCTTCGATTATGGCATCATAATCATATCCATTGATTAACTCATTTGGTCTTGATTTTGATTTATGTTTTGGTATTATAACACCCTTGGTTAGTTTAGATTGTATAACAGCCGATCTTAATTGATTATATCTCATTAACGTCGCGTGTTTTTTCTCCGGAATCGCAAATGTCTGTATATATACTGCAGGAGTACTCCTAACATTTAATATTTGTAGTGTTTCTATGAGTTTAGTGTTGACACCCATTAACATTGGTAATCCTGAACCCTTAGTAATAAAACGACTAATATCAAAATGTCCACCATTTGTTTGAGATGTATATACATTGCGTTGTTTTGATGTTTCAGAAATTATATCAGGATCTTCAGACAGTAATCTGGAATATAATGCATGTACTGCTCCCACAGAATATATATTTCGTTGATATATTTCATGGTGTTTTTCATATATATCTATCGCCTCTGGTATAGTTAACGCGTGATAGGGTATATCACTAGCGAAGAATCCGGTGTTATTTTTGATAATATCAACAATTAGATCATCAACATCTGGTATAGGTTGTGCAAATATCATTGCATATATTAATACCTGAATATCTCGATAATATATATAGAATCTCATGAAATCTATATTATTTGGTAGAATATCCATGAAGGTTAGCCCTGTACCAATTTCCCAAAGATTTAATTTTTTCATATGATCTTGGAATTTGATAATTTTAGATTTAAGTGCTTCGTAATGTCCATCTGTGTTAATTTCCTCATATTTTTCAATATATTTGAGTCCACCAGTTATAACATTACGGATAAAAATCTGACTCATTTTGCTTATGTATTATTTTTATTTAAAGATAGTTAATACTTAATAAAAATAACATCCAAACTATAATTATGTCAGACCAACATTCATTACTCGATTATTCTATATCACCTGATAAAATAACTAAGACACCCCCTATTTCATCAGTCGTTGGTACTTTAGCACATCCACGTTTAGATGAGGAAGCAAATGCAAACAGTTTTGCCCGGACATATGGTCCCGGCATATTTTTCGGATTAATTATCATAGCAATAGTTATTACACTAATATATTGGCTAATCACTAAACGACAAAATGATAATAAACCTATTATGATAACACATACAACTAAAAAATCACCAAAAATAAAAGAGATAAAAGATAAAAAAATTAAGGCGATAAAAGATAAAGATGAAGGATATGTGGTAGATGAAGAGGATGAAGAAGAAGATAAAAAATCAGAGGTAATACCAGAGGTGGATGAAGAAGAGGTGGATGAAGAAGAGGTCGACGAAGAGGTCGACGAAGAAGAGGTCGACGAAGAAGAGGTCGACGAAGAAGAGGTCGACGAAGAAGAGGTCGACGATGATGAGGAAGATGAAGAGGAAGGTGATGAGGAAGATGAAGAGGAGCCGGCAATGACAAGAGCCGAATTAAGAAGTATGTTAAGCAAAAAACGACAAGGGTAAGTGACTGACTAAAAAACACATATATATTATTTTTTTAAACTAAAGAAACGCCCGAATAGATTAAAGAATTTCGAAAAGCAACAATACAACGCAATATAACACAACACAATATAATGCCGAAGGGTAAAATCAGCAAAGATTCAAAGGATAAAAAAGCACCTGGTATCACATTTCTTAGACCAGCCCGTGTTCGAACACATCTGATCACACATTTTAATGATGGTGTCGAGAAAAAAGAAATAGCATTGCGAAAAAAGTACGAGAAAGTGATTAAGCGACACCGCATTGCAATTGATGTACACAAGAAAACGGGTAAACCGCTTGAAACATCGGATGACTATAAGGAATACCGAAAGGAATCAAAGGCAATTGGAAAAGTTCAGTTCAGTCGGGATGGTATTTATGCTTTGACCGCGAGTCTGGAATATATCGCAACCGAGGTGATTAAGCATGCGGTAGATAGTGCCGACCTATCGAAAAAGACGACAAGCGATAAACAAAAAGGACCACGAGTATATATAAAACATATATTTACTCATGACGTTGAAAGATTAGAATCATGGCCGATTATCAGTGCGATCGACTGTATTGCCAAGATGAACACTGAAATTGACGGACTTGAAAATCCGACTGATCTCAATTATGATGAGATCTTTTGCACGCCATACAGTGATGGCACTCCACGTGGTTTTTGTACATACATCGACCGTATTCGCGAGACAATAAAGGATTTGAAAAAAATCAAGAAAAAGGGAACAGTAAGTTTCAAGTCTGGATTTACGCCTGCCATTTCCCGAATTTTGGTGGATGTTATTGCAAGAGTAGCACCCAGAATTAAGACACAACTTAAATTATTGAAGAATGCTTCGAAGATTTCCCCAGAAATTATCAAGAGTATTTTCGAGTTTTGGCTTGGTGATGGCGATTGCGATGTTGATGAATATATGAAATTTTGTGATGACAAGATTGACCAATATAAGACACGGGATCAAGAAAAGAAAACCAAGAAGCCAGCAAAGAAAACAACGAAGAAGACAACCAAGAAGACAACTAAGAAGACCACGAAAAAACCAGCTGTGGTCAAACCAGTAATAATTGAGAAAGAGTCATCCGATGAGGAATCATCGGTTGTTGATCCAGTTGACAGTGATTCGGATAGTGAGTAAAAAAATATTAATATTTTTTTATGAATATAAAACAAAGTAATAGGAAAATGACTGAGATATATTTAGATTCTAATGCCACCACATTCAAACCTGATGTCGTCACAGAGGCAATGATAAAATGGCTGAAACAGGGAAATCCATCAGGCATATATCCACTTGCACGAAGAAGTAATAGGGCAATAAAACTATTTAAACAATCCATAAAAAAATTATTTAGTGTGACAAAAAAACACGACTATGAAATAATAATCACATCCGGAGCAAGTGAAAGTAACTGTGCTATCATTAAAGGTATCGTTGACACAAACCGCGGTACTGATATTGATGATTTACCACATGTTGTTATCAGTATGATCGAACATCAGTCAACAATATCCTGTTGTACTGGTTTAGTAACCGAAAAAATAGCCAATGTTTCGATGGTACGACCAACAAAAGAGGGAGTGATACCACCTAGTTCAGTAATTGGTGCTATAAGACCAAAAACCGTATTGGTATCAATTATGTTAGCAAATAATGAAATTGGTTCTGTCAATGATATACAAGCAATAGCATCACGTTGTCGGCGAAAAAATGTGTTATTTCATTCAGATATAACTCAGGCATTTCCAAAATTAACAAAACCTATAGACTTATCGGATGGAAAAATAGATGCATTGAGTTTATCATTTCATAAATGTCATGGACCTTCAGGTGTTGGCTTACTGATTTTACGTTCAGCCATTAAGGATCAGTTTTTGCCATTGATATCTGGTTCTCAAAATGATAGTTTACGTGGAGGCACTGAAAATATGATGTTGATTGCTGGGGCATCTGCTGGGTTGTCATATACATTCGCAAAAAGAAAAATAAAAAATGACAGACTGCGTGAGTTCCGACACCAAATTATAGAAAAAATGAAGAAAATAGCCCCAGTGATCGAATGGTCTGATGTACTTGATCGATATCCAAAAAAATGTTTCATATTGATAACACCAATGCGACGCGCCAATTTACCAAATACATTATTTTTCGCTATATATAATAATGAGCATCCTATATGTAGTTTGAAATTACAAGAAGAATTTCTAAAACATAAAGTTGCTATTGGTGTTGGTTCTGCCTGTAAAAAAGGTCGTCAGAGTCATGTTTTAGAGGCAATTGGCTTACCAGCCGAATTCCGAAGTGGTATTGTTAGAATTTCAATGCCAGACAATATAACACAAGAACAAATAAACAAATTTTGTGATATCTTTCGGCTGGTTTTAGCCTCCAAATTCCATTTATAAGAAAAAAGGAGAGAAGATAAAAGTTCTCGTGGAGACAGCAACAGAATCGTAAGATTATATCGAGTCTGATTCATAAACACTTAAGGTAAATGAACGTTTAAAAGGTACTCCTAGCGGTTTTAGTAATTAAACAAAGCTCAGGGCACGGTATTCTGGATCATAGTCCAGCCATACCACCAAATAAATACTCAAATTCCATGTTTTAGAATCAGAAAAGCCCTGGATATGCAACATCCAGTCATTACTGGGTCTAGTGAATTTATAGTGCAAAATAATTGTTGTCATAACGAAAAAAAAGGTTGTACCATTTTCGAAATCAAAACATTTGTTTTTTTTTTATGTAATAGATTCAGTTTGATATAATAAATAATGTGTATGGAGATTACATGTTCGTCCAATTCGGACCGCACGACCAATTATCTGTGCCTCAACACTTGGATTTAATATTTTATGTAGAAAGACAATATCTGTAACAAACTCAAAATTAACACCAGCACAATGTTTTAATGAATTTACCAATAATACATTATATCTTTTTGATCGCTTAAATCTTTTGCGTATTCTTGCAAGTTGTCGTCCAGTTCCCGCAAAGGTTAGATGTTTAACATTTCCATCGGATAAAGCGGTTTTTGCTTTTTCTAATGACTCAACGTGATTCGAAAATAATAAAAATTTTCTGTTTTCTGGTCTATCCCTCAATACGGTGCCTTTGATCATTTGTGGTATGTAAGATGTACGGATGTCCGTGATATCTGTTTTTCGTTCTGTTGGTATAGTTTTATTTTGTAGAAGCTTTAATAATAGATAATCTTTTTCTATAAATTCTGGCAGTGGGTCCCCATCTATATCCAATTTGATGTCATCCGGTATTGCTGTTACCGCTACTTTATCCGACGATGACAACCCGTCTGTTAATGCCTTTGCTAATGCTTTTTGATCATTAAGCACATTAATATCTTCGGGGGTAACATCACCAACAAATAGAAAAGATGAAATATCACTGACGGTTCTACAGATAGGGCATTGACATTTTCTATCAACAGTGCTTTTACAACATGATGCCATACATGAAGCACATAATACAATTTGACAACAACTAAATACAATTGGATTTTTAGGTGCATCGAGACATATAGGACAATCATCCTTTGTTAATCGTTCTCGTATTCTTTCTATTTTTTGAAATTGTTTACTAAGATCATCAGCAATATGTAATAATTTATCGTTTGCATATTGATATGCGTCATATGTCATAGATCGAATGACTTCTTCAGCGGTATCATCAATGTCAGCGCCATCATATTCAACCAATTCCAAATCGTCAAATCCAATAAAATCATCTATTTCATCGTCGGATTCTTCGTCTGGTAGTGTTGCACGATATCGTTCCTGTAAAACACCAATTGGTATTTTTTTAAGACAATGATATTCTATGTTTTTTATTGTGATATCATAATGTTCTGGCTCTTGTTTCAGTGGATCAAATAATTTATCTTCATGTTTATCATATTTACTTAGAAAATATTCGATTCGTTCTTTTTTTGTTACTAAACGCCGATAATCAACTGCTTGTGTTTTCAAAATTGCTTTAAAAATATCGATGATATTGCCAGAAGTAGCCCCAACAGATGCTGCCGCCGATTCCATTGCTCCACTATGTAACATTTCCAAAACATCATCACGAATACCTAAATCCGCAATACTACTTATTATTTCTTCCGAACTGGATTGTGCACGTATTTGGTAAAAGAACGACTTAAAATCGGTTCTGGACTCTTTAAATAGTAATTCCGGTGTTCGCACACGAGTTATATCTTTGCGGTTACATTCCAGACATGTCTTATCACAACTATGATGTCTTGATAATTCCCGTTTTGTTAGTTGATGAGTCCAACCATATCCAACAAATAATGGCGAACAATTGTATCTATACCGCGAAAGTTTTGTTAGTCGCGGTTGTTTGTTTGTTGCGGAAACCATCCAGGTAAATAACCCTTGAAACGAGCATTGTATGAATTTTAGATTTATCGTATCAAAATCATCAACCAATACTCGATACCAAACCTTATTATGAGTTAAACACCATAGATTTGCTAGTAGTGTATTTCGTGTTAGCTCTGGTGGTTGGTATGAACAGTCAAGTGGTACAGATGTTGAGTTACGAACCAACACCACATCATATTTTTTTAGTTCTGAAGGATTGTTTTTCAAGATATATTGGAATGTTCTTAACCCAAATATATTTTCGATCGAAAATACAGTCAGATCTGTAAATTTACGAATTTCATCCAGCCATTGATGATAGACTGCACTTCCAACAATTAATAAATTTGTTGGTAATATATCCGATTTTCGTACAAATCTCTCCCAAAATGTATCATCTACGCGTGAATGTTGTTGCAATAAATATGAACCCGGAAATGGACTTCGTCTATATTCCTTATTTATTTTTGGTTTCTTAGAATAACAAATCAATGATAACACCTCGATTGTTTTCCCAGAACCAAATGGATCACATAGTATCGCAGTCGATGGTATTGTAGTTTTCCCTATATTTGGACTTTGTCCGTTGTAATACTCCGTCTCGATCATTTTACCTAATATATATTTCTGATGTAACAATAATGATGCCTTGAATTTTTCTAAAAGTGGTTTCGCCGTTGCCTCTTCATTACATATATAATATTTATTATAGACCATTGCTGGTTTCGGGACTGTACGATTCACTGGTACTTTGATTACCTCAAATGGTAATCTGGACATCATATCATCTGTTGGTATACCTTTTTTTGTGAAACTTATTTTCGAACGTAAATAATCGATATCATCCCTCGTATATATAGAATCTACTGCACTAATAAAAGAATCGGTCATCGCCCTGATACGTTCAGGACCTGAAGGTATCTGTAATATATGTTTTTTGCCCATTAGGTTGTCTATTTTTGTTTTTTTCCTTTTTTCCGATCCATTACCACACATCTCCTGATATATCGACATTAGTCGGATCCTATCGTCAGTTTCTGCAAATTTCTGAATACGTTCACGGAAATATATAATGGTGTATCCTAATGCAATAACCTCTTTTGACCATTCCAGAAAATAATTAGATGTGGCTGATGATATCGATGGTGTTTGTAAAATCTCGGTTGGTAATCCCCATTCGTTCAAAAATTTATTGATAATAATAGCAATATCATAATCATCAACAGTAAAATCATAACATAATACAAACATATTGCAATGGTCCACACTTGGTGCTGTTGCTGGAAAACTACGAAAATAATTTGTATCAACAACATCCCATGGATATACGGACGTCAAATGCGATGTCATTGACTCTTTCCAGTATTCAAACTGATATTTATTATATACTGCCATAAACATCTGGTCTCGATTTTCGAATAACGGATGACCGTTTCGTATCAGATATTCATCTCTATGGAAACTTAATAACTTACGGCAGAATTCATCTCTTGTTGATATATATCCAACACTTAATCCATATTTCATTAAATGGAATAACATTTTTATTTTTGTAATATCCTTCACTGGTGGATCATCATGAATGAATTTAGGTTTCTCATATTTAAATGTCTTTTTTTCATCATCCGGTTTTGTTATTTCTGATTTGGGTGGGACTTTTTCATCTTCCAATTTTGGTGTTCGATCGTCAAGTGGTACCCCATCATCATAGAAATCGATAAAATCTGATATTGCCTTTTTTGTTAACATTTTATCATAACATGTGGCAACAATTTTATATATATAACCTGGTTGTTCGTCATCGGGAAATGACTTGAAATAGTTATTATTTAACATTTCTATTATTTCCTTGCAATTGACATCAACACCAAAATGCCGACAAATAGGTTCAATATATTTACTTAATCCTGGTGTATCTGTTACACTCGTTAAATAAAAATATGGTTTTTCTGGTTTATCACCACCATAATCTATATCTTCGACTGTACACGATTTTGATAGATATTGAAGAAATTTGGTCTTTGCTTTATAATCTTTCGTTGATATAAATATTGATATTTTGTTGCTGTCCGATCCACCCCCACACAATGGTATATCACCAGATATAGATGACATTATTGCTTTTTTGTATATGAATACTTACATTCAAAAAACATATTGTTATTATTTTTTAACGGAATGACACAACCTTTGCTTTTTTACGTCCTTGTTTTTTTAATGCGCTTTTAATACCACGAATACTTCTAATAGGCTTTTTTGCATATCCGCGTTTTAATTTGTCATAATCAATAACATCAACAACATCCGTTAATTTACTAAATGGTATTAAATGCTGTTTTCCTTTGGTTCTGTTGAGTATCAACCATGGTCTCCATGAATCAACGGTAAATGTTTCTTTAACAATGAAACATAGTATAATGAGTATAATGAACCCTAAAATGCATGTAGCTATATAATATTTACAACGACCGCCTTTACCCTCTAATATATAATCGATTTTGTTTGGTGTGTCTTTATTCGGTGTATCCTCAATTGTTTCATCTGGTATATCTTTAATTGGGTCACCAGTACTATCAATCCAATTGGTATTCATAATTATCAATTTATTTTTTATTGCCAATCATTTTTCGGATTAAAAATTGAACCCATGATTTATAAAATAAAAGAAAACAAAATGAGCGAAATCGAAGACATCTATCAAAAAATAATAGTTGGTGTGAAGCCTTTATGGTCAGATATAATCGAATTACATAAAAAAGATATACTAAATGTATTAACTGAAATCATGCCAGATATTAAATCAGATATTGTTGTACCACCAATCGTTGACGTATTTAATGCATTTAAATATGTTGACATTACAACCACAAAAATAGTAATTATTGGTCAGGATCCATATCAGAAATATGGTGAAGCATGTGGACTATCATTTGGTACTCAGAACAAATCAATTCCACCAAGTCTGAAAAATATTAATAAGGCATTAGAAAAAAGTTTTGGTACTTCCCTTATGGATGGTGATTTAACGCATTGGGCTAAACAAGGTATATTACTTTTAAATAGTAGACTAACAACCGTTTTAGGGAAAGCCCTACCTAAAACACATGCCAAATGGGAACTAATCACAAATTCCATCATAAAAATATTATCAGAAAAACGCCCGGATGTTATTTATATGTTATGGGGTGGATTTGCACAGAAAAAAACAAAACATATCACACAAAGCGCATTGATACTGAAACACTCCCACCCAAGTCCAATGGGTGATTGTAAACAACCACTTTCAAAAAGATTTATTAACTGTACTCATTTTGTTGATGCTAATGAATATCTTATATCCTGCGGTAAAAAACCAATAAAATGGGTACAAGTGAAATCACCGGCATCACGCGCAATTACCGCATACCGTCGAAAATTATTATCCAAGTTAGAAGGTAAACTACTAAAAGAATCAAAAGAGATGGGGGCGGATGAAGAGAAAATTGAAGTATTTACGAGACGTGCAACAAGCAAGGAAAAAGAGAGATTATTATCCAAGTTAGAAGGTAAACTACTAAAAGAATTGAAAGAAATCGGCGCTGATGATGAGAGAGTTGAATTATATATGGAGCACGCAACAAACAAGGAAAAAGAGACCTTATTATCCGAGTTAGAAGGCGCAAAGAAAAAAGATCAACTACAAAAATCAAATTCGTTAATTTCGATGGGTTGTATCCCAGATGACAGTTATATATTATTTACTGATGGGGCTTGTTCTGGTAATGGAAAAGCGCATGCACGTGCATCTTGGGCGTATTATATAAGATATGGTGATCTTGATCGTAAATTAAATTCTGGCGAGGTGGCAAAAAAAACAATAAGTCCGTCGAATAATCGAGGTGAATTATTAGGAATCATCAAAGGATTGTCATGTATTTGTAAAAAAGGAAAAACATTCAAGAAAATATTAATTGTTACTGATTCGAAATATTCGATGACTGTTTGGAAATATGTTGATTCATGGATTGATTCGAAAACAATTGATGAAAAAAAGAATCCAGATCTTACAATGAAATTATATAAATTTAAATGTTGGTTGATCGAATCGGATTTTTCCGTTGATTTAGTTCATATCAGATCACATAAACCAAAACCAACAGATGATATCCTAAAATTTTATTGGAAAGGTAACCAAAAAGCTGACGAACTCGCACAAGGTATTATCCGATAGAAAATATATTTATTTGTGATGATATGGACTTGGATGCGTGAAATATTTACTAATGTTGTTTCGCCAATCGGCAAACAACCAATGCGAAAACGACTGATATGGGTGTATTATATCATCACCCTTTGGTACTATCGGTATCATAACAGGACTTTTTTCTGATTCTGTTTTTTCTGGTTCCATATCAACAGAAGTATCCTTCTCTTCATCGTTATTAACCTTCTTTAACAAAGTCACAGGTAATATACTTGGCTGTAATAAAATAGTTATAACAATCAGACCAACAACAACGATTACTGATAAAATCGCTGTTGTAACACATCTCATAATGTATTGATTTATTTAACCTCTTTTAATATTCAAAGAAAAAACATTGAATCTGATTTATTTACTTGCTATATAATCACCACATTCCACAAGTGCTGGTCCAGCCCTTGATTTACCATTTGGTAACTGTATCTGTAAAAACACCCACGATTTAACCTTTTTGAGATACCCAAAGATAGAACCATCAAGCGCCTTAAATATAAGATTATATGGAACCATACATGATGACGGTATATCCGGCTTTGGATCTTTTTTAGGATCATATAAACCAAATGTGTTTTTGACGCGACCCAAAGATTCTGTCGGAAAATTAACTGTTGTCGGCATTGTCGATATATTTATATAAAATTGTAGCCAGGTACCATCATCCATATTAATCATCATTTTCCCATTCATTGATATTTTTTTGTTTAACGACTTTAATGCATAATTTATTTTCTGAATGTATTTATCTTTGATATACCCATATGTATACCCTAAGTCTACCGGTAATATAGTATACCCACCAGCACGACCACCCGATGCTAATGACATATCAGTTAAGAAGAAGCCCGCGATACCTGGTGTATCTCCCACTAATGTATATCGATCCGGACTGTTGGAAATAAATTTATAGGTTTTACCATCTGTGTCTATAATGATAAGTGGTGGCTGTTTTCTATTTGTACTATATCCATGAATATAACCAGGATCACGTGTTTTTGTTATATATTGTCCATCTGAAAAACGAACACCAAAATGTTTGTAATTCACCTTTAACACACCAGCAGGTGATTTACCATGTAAATGATTCATCGCATGTTTGATTGGTGCTTTACCCATAGGGTATGAACCAAATACTGGTTCTACTTTTAGGACGTTTTTTGCAATATAAAGCAAAGTACGTGCCATTTGTTTTTCCAGATCTGAAAATGGTATTACATCAGTTCTGTAATTTGGAGTGGCATGTCGAATAAAACCAAGAGAGAATGAATCATAATCAGTTATAATATGAGGTACTAATATTATAATAACAAAAACAGCAATTATGGCAATAACGACATAAATGGGTTTTTTATGTTTCTCATAAAATAATATTGTTTTTTCTAGTTTCGACATTGTAATGTTTTTTATTGCTATTTATTGATTTTTTATTTTTATAACAAATAAGTACATGCAACAATCGCCCATTTCCATGTTCCTTCTGGTCCATATTGACATTCATATCTTGGTCGAAACCCAGCACCCTGCGATGACGATGTTGTGAATGCAACATTCATATTAATTTTTGCGATCGTGCATGATTTGATAGTCATATCTCGTACTGTTTTTCCACCATCCGGATTGGCTACAATCTCACCGGTCTCTTGATCAATGATATATTTAGGTAATTTTTTTGTTTGCAAGCATGCCATACCATCCCCAAACGATCGCACTAAATCACCAATTCGAAGCGCTGGTACACCATCAATTTGACGAACCCTTATAGCTCCCTCACCACAGGCGTATATTTCAGCACGACATTTATCTTGTGGAACAGAAAATCGAAAAACGCCAAACGAATATTCGCGCAGTGCTTCTTTTTCAAATGCTCCGATCACACCAAATATTTTTGAACAATTTGCGTGTGTGCAACGAGTAACCACTGGTAGTGCTTCTCCCATCGATATTTCTTCATCAGCCTCTTCAGTTAAAGAATCAATGGCTCCTGTACAACATACGACTGTGCCCTTTACTTGTTCTATATCCATTTCATTCATGTCAATTAAAACATTTCGATGGATACCAGTGAAATTCAAATCCAATAAATTAGCCTTATTAGTCAACCATGATGAGAAGTAATATTTTTCATCTGTATCTCTGAATACAAATGCTAAACGTTTATCATATGGAGTCCCAGAACCACTTGACTGTAATCCCATTATCCATTCATAGTGTTCCGATGTTCCCGTTTTTTCTGATGCCAATACAATATGTGATGACGGCAACAAACAAGCAGTGTCGGTTGATGTTGATATTAATGCGTTTTTTCCACTTGCGTCACGATCATCATAAATAACTAAACTACCAGAAGTAACATCCGACGGTATAGTTTTGTTCGAAATAGATACTCTGTTTTTTATGAACTCAACATCATCCGAAAATGATATTGGTTTTTCAACCGTAATTGATCCAGTTGCATTTATTGTTAATGCACTTGCCGTTCCACCTCCAGATAATACCGATCCAAACTCGAGACCACCAGCGATATCACCACTTATATATCCACCAAACCCAGATCCGGTTTTTAGGTGTAATGTTGGTGATGCAACACCATATACATGTAGATCAGAATGGAGTGAAAACGCACTTAATGTTGAACCAGAAAAATGCGATAAAAATCCATCACTCTCAAGCAATAAACGATGTGTACCATTGGTTAATGTTGTGCTACCACCACTTGTACTAATCGTGCTATCAAATCCTAATTTTGAATCAGTAATTTTTAGATAACCCGTTTCGGATGACGACAACGTCATGATATCCAAATTAATATTAAAAGAACCATCATCGGACATGGTTATTGGACCACTTAATGGTATAATACCATCAGTTATATCTTCATCTAATTTAATAGTATCATCCGCAGGGTCGCATATCATTAAATGTATTTTTGCTGACATTTTTTACTTGATTAAATCGACCAACTATTTTATATTCAGATATTATATATTTAATACCATGAAAAAAAAAAGATATACCCAATTGGTTTTATTATTTGTGATGACCCACCAATATATCTTTTTTGATCAACCCATTGCATGCCTAACAATCTGCTGGTGGGCGGTCTTTTTCATCTAAACCCATTGCTTGATCACAGTCCTCATATGGACATGTAAACACTTTACGCTCATAACTTTCCATAAAGCACTTTCGGCAATATAATTGTGAACACCCAAGACAACTGACGAAATCTTCAGATGGTGCTGTACATATTTTGCATGATATAATCTTTCCATCTTTTTTGCGTTGACAAACCCCCAACATTGTATCAATGTTTTCTTTCATTGTCGACCAATTAAGATCTGGGTAAAGTGGTACCGAAAAGTCCTCATTTATGGAACATAATGATATCAATATTTCAGGTACCAGCCAACATGGAGATAGTGATGGTACAGATTTGGATTTGAATGTGGATGGAAGAAGAAACCCCCTAAGTTCAAATATATCATGTGGTCTATATCGAAATAGTAACCGAAGCAATAGTTTATAGTGCTCCTGATACCTCATGGTCCTAGTATTGGTAAACAACGACAGCATCTCCGACATAATAAATTGATGATTTCTATGAATTGCGTCTTCATCTATGGCATCACGTGGTGAAACCCCCTCAATATCAGTAGCACCTTTTTTGGGTTTGTCCTCCATCGGTGAAATTAATATACTGAACATATTAATTCATTAATATATCAATTCAATTTTGTCACAAAAAAATTATATTTATGACAAAAAAATTGACTCGACCAGTCTGATGATGGTACGTATATATTATCACAGCCTTTTGGATATTCAACAAGAAATGCAGTATCACCAACAAAATCGTAAATACTTACAATTGATGTCATAAATATAATGACTAATTTCATCATTTTGTTTGTGTTTTGAGGTTGTTCTTTTTTTTTAGTCTGTTTTTATAATGAGTTATTCTATTCAATTTTAGTTGACAATGTAGAAACACCCTAACAAAGCATATCGAACACCATCACTCTCTGTACACACATAATCGGTACTTTCCAAATCGAAGGTACACGGCTGAAGACATTTTGCCACAGTGTAACTCATTACGAATTCGGAGTCTTGTTTTGTTCCACAAGAATCAATATCTGAACAAATAAGATCACCAAGTTCTATATTACCATGCCTATTGTTGATTCTAACTAATCCTTCACCACCACTTGAAATTTGTATCCTGAGACCATCATCACCAATCTGCATTACGGTCGTGATCATACCACTTTGTTTGAAATCTCTTGTGGTTGCACCATCCTCATCAATCGTACCAGTGATGATTCCAACTGATGCCTTTGATTTGTACACATTGCATAATTCGACCTCTGGAACTGCATCAGATATACTTGGGATTCTCGCATCAATCGGTTTAATAATCCCCGTTGCAACTACGATCTCCCCAATATGTTGTTCTGCTGTCAATCGTAACGAATCCTCCTTTGGGATACAGAAATGATTTAACGTGTAATTCATATTAGCGGTTGTGTTACCCTCATATATATAACCCAGAACGCGATAGGCATAATCAGGTGCGAAGGGTTCTCTAGAAATAAACCCAAACTTACCGGTATTTTTACCGTTGTCGGTATCCCAGCCCATAAACATACGTTTAACATATCCATTAGCGGTGTTTTTTGAGATAAACATCATCTGTTTGTAATAATCATCCGGACTGGTACCAGTTAAACCAGCAACGCCTGATTTTGTTGCCCAATTAACCAGAGATAACTGTACATCTGTATCGGAGCTTTCATAATTGGTATCAGGAACGCCGATTCGAAATCGATTATCTGAAACCTTGATGAAATACTTGCTACTACTGTATTTCCTTAAATAATCAACCGCACACACGCCTGTTGTGCGGTGTAATGTCATAACTTCTGCTTTACTGCCGCCATCGACGGCATAAAAACGCAATAGGTCGCTATTATGATCAAACAAGATATCAAACCCGTCACCGGTGTCACCATCACTGTCACGAAGATAAATAGCGGGATCATCACCAGCACCTGATCCCCCATATATCTTTAACGTGGCGTCAGTTGATGATGTTATTGTTAACGTTGGACCAACTGTCGCACTACCTGTCACAACTAAGTCATCACCAACCGTCAATGATCCAGCAAACAATGCCGACGATGATGTCGGGGTCGAATCGGATGTAAATGTAAATAATGGTTCTGGGGTGGCATCCGTGTTTTTGATTATAAATGATACCCCACTATCAATCCTCATATCAGTTGCCCCTGTGTCTGTTTGCATATAGAAAAATCCTTCATCAGAAGCACCAAAAGTTACGTCCCCAGTCGCAGTCAGAGTACCACATGTAATAGCGCTGGTAGTTATTAAGTCGCTATATAATGTGATTACAGCACTTGCTGGTGCGGCATCGGTGATGCTGATTATCGATCCTCCACTTGAACCGATACTAAAGGTATCCGTCACCGACGTTGCACCAAGTGTCCATTTTTCAGTACCGCCTGTTAAAAATCGAAGTACACCAGAATATGTGGTTGATGCCCTATCTATTTTAACAAATGCATTACCAGCCGAATCAACATTTATGCTTCCTTTGAGAGTTGATAATCCATCTACCGTCAATGTTCCTTTTGTTGATGTATCGCCACTTGATGCAGTCGCTACAAATGTACCAGTAGTACCTATTGAGATATTCCCGGTTGTTGATGCCATTGTGAGTCCGCCGGTAGTCACTCCAATACCGCCACTAGCAACAGTTAACGAACCGGCAGTTACCACAGACGACCCAATAGCAGTATCACCGGTATTAGTAACGGTGAACAGATCGACACTACCATCAGAATCGGCAACAATAAACGATCCACTAGTAGTTGGTGTCAACACAATGGTATCAGTCATTGTCGACCCATTAGTAGTAGTTAATAATCGACCACTGGTATCAAATTCAAATGTTCGTGAACCATTTACTAGTTCTGACGCACTTCCACCACCCGCTGGTGTGCCATACGTTAAATTACCAGATCCATCCAATTGCAGATATTGCCCCCAGGTACCACTATCAACACTTTTCGTTAGATTACATACTGATAGATCTAATTTCCATCCTGCATCATATGTTATTGCTTCGGTTCCATCTAATTCAATGCCAGTTTTTTTAAGTTTTATATGTTGATCCCCGGTACCTCTAATGTGAAATGATGATCCATATATTCCGGACGACATTTCAATGTTGTTGTTTTTTAATAACCATTTTTATTTGGATATATAATTTGTCCTTTTAAATTCGCAAAAAATAATATTTGATATTTACAATTCAGTCATAAACATATCTAAAATCGATATATATTCATTTGCAGTAATGTCAGGTTCGGCATGCGATTCGGTTATGAAAATCGGTTGTTTTGTTTTGTCACCATATATATATTTGTGATGCATCAGCCGTGTTAATGCCTCCAATGTTATATTACCACCTAAGTGTAATGGTATATGTTTATCCATTCCACTCCCAGATGGATTCATATTATTATTAAAATGTACTACTTTTAGGTATTTATAATGTATATGTTTGAATATAATATCCAATGTGTTTGTTATGCCATCGGAAGTTACATTATATCCACTAGCATCTAAATGTGCTGTATCCAAACAAAATCCCATATATGAACTTATTCCTTTTTTATTGCATTGTTGTAATATTTCCGCGATGTCAAGAATACTGCCTATTTTTGTTGATGGTTTTGTTTTCTTTGTGTCCAGACCAAATATATCTTTTTCGTCAGGTGTTAGTTTTTTTGCAATATTTTCCATAAGTATTTTAACTTTTATTTTGTTTGCTTTTTGAAATTCAACAACTTTAACCAACCCACGAACCAATCTTTTTATCGTTTTTTTAGTTATTGAACCATTTGTTCCAGGATGTAATACAATATTTTTTATCCCTAGTTGTCCACAAATAAACACTTCATCACATAAACCACTGACTGATTTTTTTCTTTTTTCTTTGTCATCACTCGGTAAATTCGTTGAATATGCTGCATGAACAACAACATGTTTCGGCATTATTCCGTTTGCTGATAACTCGGCGCTGAAATCCTTTATCATTTTATCAGTAAATGGTTTTGTGTTATACACACAATAACGCTTTAGGAATATTGATAATGCTGGTATTATTTTTTTTGAATCTTTTATGACTGTAAGTGGTGCCAGTATCTGCTTAAATGACCCTTTTATATTATTTCGGCTAAAGCCATGATGATGTCCCAAAATTAACTTCGACATTTTTTTATATATTATCATTTGTCTTCAGTTTTTGGTTAATATTACTATATCCGAGATAAGCAGACCAAATTCATATATCCTATGATTTATGTAAAATTGAAGATATAATGGAATTACTTAAAGTAATGATAGATATCAGAGATCATGCCGACACTAAAAACACGTCGCGAATATGCATTAAAATACTCTAAAAACATTAAAAGAAATGGTGAAATATATTTCAAATCATGTGCAAATTCACGGATTTATTCAAAACTACATTATAGCCACAGACTCTTCGGATCATTAATAAATGGTGAAAAAGCTGTTGTCGATATAACAAATATACCTATATATTTTGATTGCGAGATTGCCCCAAACGCGGAACTGAAACTAACATCCGATATGAGTGATGAAGAGATGGCAAGAGGAATGAGAAAAAAGATTGAGGTGATGTCGGCAAGCGTATTTGACATTAAAGTAATTGAACGAAAACCATTGAAGGGGTTTCATGAGTATCCATCCAAATATCTCCGGATCCAGATGTGCACTATTAGTGGTCGTGAGGAACTTATGTCTGAATTACAATCAAAAGGTATGATAATCGGAAATGATGATTCAACGACTGGAAGAGGCAATTATGATAAATATATTTATCATGCGTGTCGGGAATATGAATTTAAATTATCCGGCTGGAATTCATTGAAAAAAGCAACATTGGTCGATAAAACATCTGACTTTAGTGCATATAAATATTTCACTATTGATGTTAAAGACATTCATGGTGTTGATGTGAATATACCAGATCGACGATTAATAATGTCTTGGGATATTGAAGCATTTTCATCAAGAAGTATTGGTACAAAAAATATTTTTGTTGATGCAACAATCAAAGATGATTGTATATTTATTATTGGTTTGACATTTCGATGGGCTAATCAATTGGAACCTTTTGTAAAGGTTGGTATATCGTCAATAAAAGGAACTAAAAACGGATATAAAGACAAACGGATAACAAATGATATGTCACGTATATTTATATATGCCAGCTGTGAAAAAACATTATTAAAAAAGTTCGGAAAAGTAATAGCAATGATGGCACCAGATGTTATCACTGGATTTAATTGCTGTGGTTTCGATTGGAAATATTTATATGATCGACTTGTATTATATAATTTACATACTTGGTTTTATAACCTGATAAATATTTATAGTGATTATTCGATTGATGTAAGTAAAATGAAATTCAAATTATTAAACAAATCCGTCAAACTCACCAAATATGATTATATGTCTCTACAGTATTTGGATGTACCTGGTACTGTTATATGTGATACAATGGTTGCATTCCGACGTTCAAAACCATCTAGTTCATATTCATTGAAAAAAGTACTGGATACGTTTGGTTTACCATCTAAGGTCGATTTACCATATTCGGAATTGTTTCGATATTATAGATTATGTCAAAAAGAACCAGATTCCCTAAATAATCTCAAAAAGGCTGATATGGCTATTTATTATTGTATTGAAGACGCACACGCTTTAGATGGTTTATGGGGGAGAATGAATATTTTAAGTCCTGCTGAAGATTTAGCATCAGTTACTTATACTGATCTATTGAATTCTTTTACACGTCCAGATTCTGAACGATTGACTAATCTACTTGCAAATGCCGGTTGTCGGGATTTCTCATTTTCTGTCCGATTCACTGATATGGAGAAAAAAAAATATGAAGGTGGTTACGTCGTTGTTCCCATATATAGTGTTAATAAAGAATATCCTGATTTTGCATTAGATGTACAATCATTGTATCCATCTGCCATTCGTGCGTGGAATCTGTCACCAGAAACAATTGTCAAAAATAAAACAGAGGCAACACGATTAAGACAAAAGGGTCACGTGTTAAATTCCATAGTTGTCACAATCGATGGCGAAAGACAAAAAATATGGTTTGTTTGGCATGAAAATGATCCGAAGAAATATGGTTTATATCCTCGGGCACTTACAAAACTGTTCAATTCCCGTTTGGAGTATAAGCGATTACTCAAAAAATATGAGACCCTTGCAGCAAATGCCAGTTTTCTTCAAAACATCATTTCCGGAAAAAAAGAAAAAGATATTGCACCACCAGATGGAGTTAATCCACCACCATCCGGTTGGGGTACTATTACCGAGGGACCAGAAGATTATGAGGGTTTCGGCGTTGGAATGAAAAATGGATATAAGAAATATTCGACAGATGAATTACAATATGAGGCAGATCAAATCAGTTATTATGACTCTAAATGTTTATTTTACTATGGTCGGCAATATAACACCAAAATTTTAATGAACACAATGTATGGTCTTAGTGGTTTTGCCTCACATCCTTTTTACGATCCATGTCTTGCTGGATCCATTACCGGATTTAGTCAAACAGTGACGAGACTCGCAGAACAAAAAGCAAAAGAATCAAATTTCATAGTTAAGTATGGCGATACAGATTCTATTTATGTGTCACCACCAAGACATTTATTCAAGAATGTCGATAAAATATATAAAGAAGGTAAATACACCAAAGAAGAATATTTCACAGAGTTAGTTAAGATAACTTTGGTGGAAGCAGATAAGTTACAGAACATAATTAATGATATGTTAAATAAATATACAAAAACGACCATTGTAAAAATGTTATATGAAGAGGTATTATTTCCATCGGTTTATTTTGGTAAAAAGAAATATGGTGGAATACCTCATGAAAAAGAAATCGATTTTCATCCAAAAAACATTAAGGGTTATTTCGTTCGTGGATTAGAATTCAAGAAAAAAGGCAACACACAAGCATTGGTTAATCTTGGACAAGATATTTTCATGAAGATATTGGATATTCATTCCGATAAAACAGTCACAGAGGTCGTCGAATCATCCCTAATGGAATATCTTAAAAGTGACATAAACATAAAGGATTACATCCGAGAAAAAACATATAGACCAGAAAGACAAAATATTTGTAACCTGAATTTTGTGAAACGCATGAAACTTATGGGACGGAAAATACCACCAGCCGGTAGTAAATTTAGTTTCGTATATGTCACCAGAAATCAAGCATATGATATAAGAGGTAGACAAATCAAAAAATCAACAGCGGACACAATGGAATATCCGGAAACCGTCGAAAATGACCCCACTTTGTCATTAGATATGATGCATTATATTGGTGGTTCCATTCAGGGTATGCTTGCACGGTTTTTACTACCAGATAATTTTGAGTTACCTGATGGGGTGAACCCAAAAGATTGCAGTGATGATGATTTTAAACATTATGATGCAATATGTGTAAAATCATCAGCGAGACAAATAGAAGCAATAGTAACACAATATATGGGTATTGATAAAACATATACATCAACACGTGGGCGCGAGTTACAGGCAATATACAGACAAAAAAGAGATGTGGTTATTAAAGAATTATTACCAACAGTGGGGCATGCTGGAATGATTTTATTGGATAATACGAAGGGGTTATTTTTCAAGGCAAAGGAAGAAATAGCAAAATATAATACGACACCGGAAATCAAAAAATATTTAGCTACACAAAAGGATTTTGTTGAAAAATCAATCTTTAAAAATTCAATAACTTATACTCTGTTATATTCAATCAAAACATCTGTTGCCCATAAAAAAATAGAACAAGAAATTGCTGGTTTTCCAATTCTGGATGATATTATTCGAGAATTATATGGATCGAATATGGACCCATATAGTGTTACTGTTGAACAAACACGCAATGTTATATGTGATATGTTGGAACCATTTGATATTGATAAAACATATATCAAATATATTCAATATCAGGCATATGAATTAACACAATTGAAAATGGCAAGAGTTTTATCAAAGAAACGTGCATATGTCAAAGCATTATGTGCAACAAGAAAATAAATAAAATTGATTATATTTTTTTCACAATTAAACATTTGTTTCCTTTAATAAAAAATAAACATCATGTCGGCTCCAGATGAAACAAAATCGGATTCGGCATGTTCACTAACTATTAGTCCATTCGGGTTCTATAATACCGGTAGTATATGTTATTTCAATTCTTTATTACAGGCGTTTTTGTCCTGCAAATATATAAATCGCGCGTTTGATCTTGTACCTTACGGAAAAAAGACACCACTCCGAAATACATATAAAAAAATGATTGAATTGGCAACAACCGATGCTAAACCACAAAAAATGTCCAGCGATATATTACATATATTAGCCGGATTAGGATCAATGGCGTCGCGAGTTGAACGTTTTGATTTCGGTCAGCAATCGGCACATGAAGCGTTTGTTTACATGGTTGATGCCCTAAAACTCGAACATTATTTTGAGTCAATTGTTGACAAAACCGTGAAGTGTAGTGGTCGATGTGGTCAGACTTCTATCAAACAAGAAAAAGTTATTTGTTTTCCATTGTTTTCATTAAAAACTGGTGATGAAGTAAAATCAGATCTACATCTACATACGGTCGTAGCAACACCAAGTGGTTATGTTTGTTCTAATATTATTGGTAAAAAAGATGATGGTAGTGACGATGTCTGTGGTGAAACAAAAAAAATAGAAATAACAGAACGTCTTCGAACAGCATCACCTTATATTGTTCTTCAATTTAATGGGTATAAGAAAAAACAATTGATTCATTACCCGAAAGAATTACTATTTTCAAGACACGAAAAAAGTGATCTTGTTTTCCATTTAATTTCCACAGTTGAACACTCCGGCTCATTATCCGGTGGGCATTATTGGGCTGGTATTAAACGTCACGATAAAACATATATTGCAAATGATATATCTATTACTGAATCATCATCGGCACTTGATCCAACACCAAATACATATCTGGCATTTTACGAATTAGAATAAATAATAACTTTATTTTATTTTTTTTTATCATCGGTGGTGATATATCGGTTGCAGCATCACATCGTCTGCTCCAGGTGTCACCTGCCATGCATCTGGATTACCCGGTTTTAGTTTTTCGGGTAGATCGCGTTTGTAATATCCTGCACCAAGAAACGGCGAGTCGTATGTTTTCGTATATTCGACATAATCCGACAATGCTTTACTTCCATATGCAAGACTATTTTTTTTCCGGAATTCCTTTGTGCGTCTCTTAACTGTTTGTTCTGAGTCCTCAACATCCTTCTTAACTATATCGGCATATTGTCCAGCAGTCATATGACCCTCGGGAACATCGGTTTTTGTGTCCGGGTGTAATGTCATTCCACTCAATGTCGTTTTCTTATAAAACTTTTTCGCACTTGGTACGCTTGCCTGAATCTTTCCCGCCGCATCACGGGCATTATGGGTACCAGTGCGTTCAAGATCTTTCTGTGTTGATTTGGTATATACACCCGGTGGTGCGGTTCTGGATACATCTAAAATAAGTGGTTCCATTGTCATGTTTTCATCACTAAATACTCCTGCTTGCCATAATATAATTAATACTACGAATAAAACGGCTAAACCCATTTTTACTGGATTACGTGTTATGATATTATCTGCCATATTTAGTTGTTAATGTTTTTCGGCTTTACTTTTATGAAGCAACAAAAAAATAAATATTTATCTTTTTTTTGTATTCGATTTATTCGTCCAAGAAAGGTGTATATTCTGTGGTGATCGTCGCAGCGCCAGTATCCTCATCCCTCGCCTTGACTAACGAACTATCCAATAATCCCTTGGCTGTTATAACAATTCCTGCATGCTTCTTTAGCTCTCCTTCCAACCGCATCTGTAATATTTTCTGCAACGCAACGATGAAATGTACGGATTGCGATAATGCAGTGCCTGCACGGTCAAGATTATCCGGGGGTGCCTTATGCACGTACACGTCCCCCTCCACTTTAGCCCCCACAGCTGTGCCATATAAGCCATCCGAAATAAATCGGCCCTTATATAATACTGATCCTAGTTCGTTCAATTTTTGTGTGTGAATTACATCACCGGTCAACGATTGTGGTACTATTACTGGATACATTAAATTCGCTTTACCGCCACCAGTCTTCAGGTCTGCGACATCTACCGCAGTGTATTTATTCATAATATCATATGCCATTGAATCAAATCCGAGAGAGTACAATTCAATATGTGTTAGCGGGACATCCTTCATCAATGCCCAGAAATTAAATGGAACAACATTTATATCAAGCATATTGTTTACAACAAGATCCCCTACACCTGCACCTCCACCCCCGCGGGCAAGGAATGGTTTGGCAATCGAACCAATAGAATCCGTCGGATTGATATTTGTCGTAAGATCAAGTAACATCGAAACACCTGTGAATGCGTATAGTTTTAGATTGTCACGGTCATTATTGGTCTTCAGCAACATTGCATTGGAATTGAATACTGTCGACATCGCTGAATACATTTTTTGCGCATACATAGCACGAGATAGTGTTGAAATCTTACTGTAATATTGATACACATCCGTATCATCCAATGGTACTTCCGGGTTCCCTAATGCGTTAAACCGTGCTATATCACCTCTTAAACCGATGAACTTATCAATTGATGGGGTACCACTTCCGGCATATATACATTGCATACCACGGAATATTTTGTCTTCCCCGTATTTTTGTGTTTGGAAGATTGCATCTTGTTCATATGGCATATGAAGCATACTCGACAACGGCATCAATGGTAAACTACCATTGATATTCTTATATGTGGTAATAAAGTCCTTGGATGGCTCAAAATATGGAATATCAGTTTGGACGTACTCCATCGTATTGTTAATACATTTGATCAACACTTGACAAGCCTGACTTATTGACTGACACACACCAACATACTCCTTTGATCCCATGGCTCCGACATCACCACTTCGTCCATAAGTCTGATCGATGACTAGTGGCTTCGTTAACGACTTTGCGGTCAAGCTGATGACCCGCTTATAATATTCACTTCTCGAATATAACATCGAAAATGCTTCCTTGAAATACGGTAACTGTGATGCCATTTTGTCCTGAATCGCCAAAGGCACATCACTGATGTCTGTCCATAAACGCTTGAACGGGTAGGGTTCCTTGGTCTCGCGTTCCGTCAACACTACTTTAAGTAAATCAGCAACCGACGACGCAATGATCGCATCCGGTGCAATGCCAGCATTAAACTGCGTCGGTGCGATTGGTCCACCAAGAGTTATATTACGTAGCATCGTAGGTGTAACACCCTCCGGTAATTTATATAGCTGATACATTCTTTCAAGGGATGCAATTAATGTGTCGGGGTCTGCGCGATCGTCAAGGATGGCGGGATTCGGAACCACCTTTCCAGCAAGAACGAGTGGCCACTCAGCGGCGTCTTGCATGTTATATTTAAATATATCATCTGGCTCAGCCGGTGCAATAGCATTAAAGACCATATTACCAATTAGATCGGCAACCCAGAGGCCGATATCGGTGTGTTTAATAATCATTGGGGCTAGAATCCATAAAACAACCGATTTAAGATTAGCAGCCTTAATACGTAGAGCATTAGCTCGCGCCACGGTCTGCTCGAAAATACCAGTACCACGAATAAGATTTACTCGAGTTCCTATCCATTCCATAAATGCATTTATTACATCCCTAGAATAGACGAATGTCTTATACATTACGGCTTTCGCACGTGCGATATCATCTAGCGATGGTGTATCGCCACCACCATCGCCGATACGTTCAATTAATAATCCCCAAAATTTGCGATTGCCAGCGACCTTATCTGTACCCAAATCCCTTTGGGTTGCATCATCAACCGCTCCTGCCGCCACTTGATAGTTATTCCAGACAATCAGCGCCTTAGCATAAGTGTTTATTCCACCGTTTGCTTCATTCTTTTTAATTTTATTAGCATCGCTTTCAATCTCGTTGCCGAGGAAGAAAATCAATGGATTGATCCCTTCTTTAAGTTCGTTAGATTCTGTATCTACCGCTATGTTATACGAGTGGCTCTCACCATCTGCTGACTCTTTTAACGCATAATGTATGATCATATCCCGAATATTATCTGCGGTTATTACGGCATCGTAGGCAACCGCGGCCCCGGGCATAGCCCCGATAGCTTTTGTTGTACAGTAATGATGGATGAATATATTGTTGATAAACGTATTTACCTTATCGGTATCCCGGACAAATTCTCGGATAGCTACCGCGGTTTCTGTTTCGTTTTGGTTCGTTTTTGACAATATGTATATAATTCGAGACATAAACTGATTTATTATAAATTTGTCTGGGTGCACCATATCATCAATTTTTGTGCCGAATACTAGTGGTTGTTTGATTGTCCCGACAAAAGCGTCTCTGATTAGTTTTTTTCGATAGTCATCCACAATACCGGTAATCGACCGATCCTTGCTTTCTATTATACGCAACGTCTCATCAGTAATCGGTTCAGTTATGATATCGCCGAGATTGGTTCCAGCCCCAACTAACATATCCGGTCGACCATCAACCCATACGCGCCCACTTACGATTTGTGTGTTGAATGCACCAAATGCGAAATCATCAATCAGTGGTTTAAACAACCGACCAGATGCTTGATCAGTGAATTCCCTAATTAGAGAAATCAGAAGTCTGTTGAACGTAAACAACATCGTGTTATTTTCAAATCCACTCGGTTTATATAACTGTTTGTCAGCGAACGATGTTGGGGCTGTCTTGCGAATAATGCGGTCTTCGATACCAATCGCATCGGTTTTGACTTCTCGTTGTGTACCAAACAGCAACAATTTATGGAGTGGACCTGTAAGATCCTCCTTTTGTTCTTTAAATTCCGCATACACTTTCGTCATAACTCGAATTATATGCGGTAATGTATATGTTTCAACATCAACCGTTTTTACTGCTTCCGCTGTCACAGCGGCGTCATTTCCGATAAATTTAGATGAGTCATATAGACTATACTTTTTCTTATCATCATCAAAGATTTTTCTGAAATCGTGTCGAAGCATTCCATATATTTCGCTGTCGCGTTTAAGCATGTCATTAAACGCTTTTTCGATATCGTCATCACTCTTATACCATCCACGGACCATTGATAGATATTGTCGTAGCTGGTCAATCGTATCAATGATGGTTTGATAATATCGTTTGTAATCAACAGATAACGTCTCACCAATTTCAATACTGAACAACCCAGACGCCTTCATGCCATATAATTGTTCGAATAGAACCGGAAACACATCGACGAACTTTGTCGGTTCTATCGCGCCCGCATCTCTAATACGGGCGCCATTTGCATCATTAACATTCCCCCCAAGTTCGATTGAATCCGGTATACGCGCGTCATCCAAAGCGACATCCTCTCGGCCATGAGGTTTTTTTGCCCCATTAGAATATAGTACCATATTTTCCGTTGTATATATCATTTTGTCCTTTATGGCTTCAGCAAATGCGTGGTATGCGGTTCGCATTGAAATCAATGTTACGATAGGGGCATGAATCAATTCATGGAATATATATGCACGGATCTTATCTCGTGTGCTTACTGCCAGTGAACCATTAACAAGTCGTGTTACAATAGCATAACGTGTTGATGCTGATTCTGTGGCAGAAACCTCTTTTTGGAAATCACGGATCAAACCACCAAGTTTGATATCGTCACCTTTCGTAGCACCCGCGAATTTGTTCATTACTTTCGTATATAATGATGCAAACAATACTGATCGTTCACCAATCTTGGATTTCTCTGTTTTCTTCATACCCGCAGAATCTAATGTATCTGTCATATATAAATCGGATGGTGCCGACCCCTCATACTCCGAGTCATCCTCACCAGGTAATATAGAATAACTTGTTATGTATGGAACCCCCGACACACTACCTGCGGCTTCGGTTCCCTTACGCTCCACTTTGAATGCTGCTTTGTATTCATCAAAACGGTCTTCGTTTGCAATACCATAACGTCTGTTGACTTCATTCATAAAGTCAACAATAAACATCATTGGTCTCTCACTTTCTGTTCCGGTGTATGTCTTGTAATCGTTGTTGATATGTTTGATAAGGCGTTGGATGGCTGTTTCGGTATACGGAGATTTAATCTCATCAACAATAAACATATTAATCAACTCGTGGAATTTACCAGTTGATGATGGTAAAATTTTTATTACTTCACCGTTTTTCTCGAGCGAATCCGTGATTTCTGTGAAAAACTGTGCAATCAAAGGTATACGGAAATAGATTTCAACTGCACCAGGAATAATTTCCGGAATTTCGGTTGGGTCAGAATCACCACCTAAAATAGCACGCGGAACTGTATATTTATTTTCACCGAATGGTCGTTTGTATAAATCGTATATTCCGGCAACAACAAAGACCTTCGCAACAATCGCCTTCATGATTTTAACAAACATCTTATACTCATCCTTGAAATGAGCATTTGCATCCATTTTCGCATCAATCTTCATTAAATATTTTTCTGGTTCGGCAGAAACTGGATTGGTGTATTCTATCGAACCAATCACCAAGAACTTCACTAAACTGGAATAAATTTTTCCGATTGACATAAATCCACCGGTTGCCTCTTTCCCCAGTTTTGTTCCAATGAAATTGAATGCCGATAGAATATTTTTTAATGCCTTTAGATCTGTAAACGCGCGCATACCGGCATGTTTGTAATCATCAAACACATGCGTCCAAGGTCTATCCTCGTCGTATTTCCCTTCGTATGCATCTGTTTTAAATTCCTCTGGTTTGCGTTTCTCGTACATCCATTCATCATCACCACCATTAAGCGGATCATCCTTCGGAAACGCGTCAAACATTTTGCGAAACAGTACACCGGTGCCTTCTCCATACCACTCACTAATGATAGTTGTTGATTGCAAAATCTTGTTTAACTCAGCAATATCTTCAGCATTGGTAAGTGTTTCCTCAGTGAAAACATGTAGATATTGATTGACTGCCTCAGCTACATCATAAATCTTAATCTTGGCATCGACAAACTCTTTCAATATCTTCTTGATCTTTGGGTACGCCGGTTTTATTTTGGCCGTAGCTCCATTTAATGGATCCAACCTATCAAATGCTGTTGTGATTGCGTTCATCACTTTGGTAAAATCCTCTGCGACGATTTCCGACTTCTTCTTGCCAACTTCCTGTGATGTGATATCTAAATATCCTTCAGAAAATTCGGCATACATCTTCGCCGCGTTTGCCATCGAAAACTTGATCTTTGTGATCTGAACGAAATATTTGAACTGCTTGATCGTTCGATCGAAATCTAAAGAACTCGTTGATTTGGCTAATACACGGATTTCTTCCTCGGCTCCACCTGTGACAAGTTTCCGGTAATGTTCAAGAGAACTCTTGAATGTGTCAACCGCGGTATTCATTTTCGATAATCCATCATTCATCACTTCATAAACGGGATTTGCCTGCAACCGCTTGATCGATGTCGAGAAATTTGTAAGCTTATCGAAAAATTCAGTAGAACGATCTTCCGCCTTTGTGGATGTCACAAAACCAGAAATATTCTCGAGATTTTCCGCCTTAACCGTTTTACTGAAACCCGTAAGACGATCAAGAAATACATCCAACTCGGATGTGTATGGCACATTGAATTTCGAGGATAACCATGGTTTCATTTCCGTGATGATTCCATTGCTCATGTTATCAGCATCAGTCATAATGCGGTCAAACACACGCGAACGGCGTTTTTTTGGTGAATCGAATTTTTCCATAAAACGGGTCTTTTTCGCATCTATATCATCGCCACCAAATACTTCACCTGCACCGACAGTCGGTTCGGGAATGCTGATACCGACAAGTTTTGCTACCTTCGCAACCGCTTTATCGAATTTCTCCGATAATAAACTCTTGCTGGGTGTTTTGCTTTTTTCCTTCATTAATTCCCGGAACTCAGCCACCGATTTGAGTTTGTTAAACTCATCAATAGTAACACCAATTGTCTTCAATGCTTCCGAAATATCACCCTGGATCATGGCTCCCTTGCCAATCGCATTTAATGTGATTCCTAAATGTTTTGCAATTTCTTTCATTCGAATACGATCTAATGGTTTATCACCAGTTAACTCCTTAACATCACCAAGAGTCATGCGAATATTGCCAATCAAATCACCAGTTTTCGAAACGGTATCCTTCATTTTTTTCGATACAACCGAATATAAACTCAACTCCAAATCCTTACGGAATTTTTGTAGCTTTTCAAGAACTGCAATCATTTGATCCAATTCTGGATCGGTTTTGGATTGCGATGAACGTCGTTTTTTATATGTGTCAATAGTGCCTTTCCCTAATACTTCACTCAACAATAGATCAGAAAACAGGGCATCCAATATTGAAGCAACACCCATAAATTCAGCCCGCATACCGGATGATATACCTTCGATTATTTGTGTAGCACGCTGAATAATCAAAGATGCCGGGTTTTTTGGATCTAAAATATTTTGGTTCATTGCCTTATTAACAATACTGGCAATCATCGCAGTGGTTGCATCAACGGCTCCTTTGGTCGCTGGGATACTACCACCATCGGGTAATGCCTTAATGATATCATTTGCGATATTTTTTACGGAACGGCTTTCCGAAACATCTATCTCGGCACCTTTGATATTGTTATTAATTGCTTCGGCAACAATGGTTACAAACCCTCTTGATGATACATCTATGTCTGATCCACCGAATACGTAACCGCCTAATGTTTTACCGCCAAATGTTGCACCACCGCCACCACCCAATGCCGACACAAATCCGCCGTACGTTGAGGATGACATTTTTGAAAAATTTTTTGATTAAATTAAACGTTTTATATAGAATGACAAAAATTCAAATCAAAATAAATAATTAATTGTTCCGATTTAACCTATATTTTTTAGTTGAAAAAAATTCGACGAAACAATATATTTTTTGGACGAGATGATCAAAAATACATTTGATTTATTTTTAATTTTTTGTGTGTCCCAATAAAAATAAAAATAATTATCCGATATTTTTAATCACGAAAATGTCTACCGAAAAAAAACCAACCAAAAAAACTACTAAAAAAATTGCATTTTGTAATATATTTGCATATCTGCATAAATACTTTCCCACATTGAGTGAAACACTCGATCAGGCTTGTGTTCCCCATAATATCTTTCTCCGAAAGTCCGGTATTACATTTGTGATTCCAGACGACGGGGCCATCAAGGATATCACTAAGTATTCCGAGAAAATCCAAAAGGCTCTCCTGGAAGAAACTGATATTGATGAAAAGACCAATGACGGACTATATGATATACTGAAAAACCATATCTTCACAACCGATTTCGCCAGTGATGGCGAAGTCGGTAAAATGGTTTCCGACAAAAATAAAAATAAATTTAAGATTGATGGATTTAGTGATAAGAAGGTTGACATGAATGGCAATGTTCTTACACTGGAATATAAGCGGAAACCAAAGGATGGACGTGGTGGGTTTTCCATTTATGTGTCTGACAAACCTTTGAAGAAAAATATCGTTGGTGGTCATGATCCTGAAACATACGATCATCCCGTATTAGTCTGGACATACCAGATGGAACATCTAGCGATGATGTATGACAAGATGAGTATGAAACGTGATGTGTTTCTGGAATATCTTGTTAGTTTCCTGAAGTGGTTGCAGGCATGTTATCCAGAGAAATATGCCGAATTACTACCTCGTATTTCGGCATGTCCGTTCGCCACGTTTATGACTATCTTTCGACCTTATAGTCTAGTTGATGTGATGAATAACCTTGTTGCAGAATGGGGTATGCTATTGTATCCTTGCAACTTCGTTGTTGAATATCAGGCCATATTAGTTGAGGCAGCACGCATTCGAAGTGGTGGTGATAAAAAAGATGCACCGACCATTGGTGCAACTACCATGAAAAATGCAATCGCTGTGGTGTTCGATGGATATGGCATCAGTAAGCCAAATGAAGAACTTTGGCAGGACGAACATTTGTTTATTTTCACCACTATGTTTGATACAATACAAAGGAAAACGATGAGCTTATCCGAAGTATTACAACATATCAAACTGATACACCCAGGTGTGGATTTCGTTCGGGAATCTAGTTTCAGTGCTGATTATACAATCGGTCTTACACCGACAAAAGATTTCATTCAGCCGTTCGTTTCATCATCATATTATCGGTTTGCACATGGTACGTCATGTGAAAGTGACAACTCAGACTTTATTGCTGATGATATGACATATTGGGATGCTTATAAGGATCAACATAAAAAATCCGCGGAAGCTGGAGCGCAAATGCTTGTTGCTTATCAAAAAATTCACGAGCATGATGCAAAACCAAAGCCCGTCGGTGAAGGCGCAGAGTAAATAAACATAAACAATATTTTTTTTTATTGAATATGAATCTTAATTATATAAAACAGAAAGTAAAAATGGGCACACCTATAGTATGCGTCGAATGTGGTTATCCACTTGGTGATAAATATGAATTGTTCCGAGAAGCACGCAAAAAATGCCAAATGTCTGATCTTGTGTATCCATTAGCTGATATGCCTAAAACCGACGAAAAAACAGATTCACTTAGATATTTATTGAAGGCATTAGGTGTCACAAAATCATGCTGTATTACACATATGATGGCACATATACTTCCAACGCAGTTTTATAGATAGACAGATCAAATTGATTGTTTTTTACTAACTCTTTTTTAAAATTTGAGTACATAATCAAATATTTAAAATGAGATGAAAGCAACTGCATATACTAGGGACTTTTTACGTATAACATATAATTCGTTAATTAATGATGAAAAAAGGCATAATCATGTCGCATATGCATTCGAATGTGTATGTGCTATGAAATACGGTGGATTCCGGTGGTCTGATATTAATCCAGATATTAAAGAAATATTGCGAGTACCGGCTAGTGATTATGGTATTGATGTATTATCGGCTACGCATAATGATGAAATAACAGAAATAGTTAAGGCTTATAATAAAGACGAAAAAGATATCCCCATTTTTAATCAATGGCTTACCGCTGTTCAGGCAAAATGGTATGAAAAAACAAAACGAGTATCCTATAAACATTTATCTACATTTGCTTGTTTAGGTCGTGCGGTTTTAAATATACCAGATTTAATCGTAACGACCAATCCTGGAACAACAATTAATGAACAGATTCTTCATATCCCAAAACTTCGACATGATATAATTTCACGGGATGAATGGGATGAAATTATGGGTGATATGGAATTACCACCAGAAACAGAAAATATGGCTTTGGGGGCAACAAATTATAAACAACTAAAAAAATATCTATGGAAACCACAGAAAACAGCAATCAAAATAATTAGCAAAACACTTAAAGACTTCGATGAGGCTATTATTTCTATGGCTTGTGGTACCGGAAAATCATATGTAATTAAAGCGTTTATCGCAAGAACTATACCATATGGATGGAAATCTATTATCGTGGTGCCAACATTAGTTTTACTACATCAAATGAAAGATGTTATGAATTCGTTAACTGATTCGATTGCTTTAATTGGAACAAATCATACAAAAAAATATTTATCAAATATATCAACATATGATATTATTATTGTTGTTTACAATTCGGCACATAAATTACATGATACCATTAAAAATGGTGATGAATATTATTTATATGTTGACGAAGCACATCATATAAATGTGCCGGAAATATATGAAGACTGTGATATATCGACGATATCCGATGAACCAAGAAATTTTTCATCAGATATTTTTGATATTCCACATCATAAAAGAATATTATTTTCGGCTACTATCGATAATTCTGATTATGTCTATAATCAAAGAGATGCGATCAATAATGGTGATATTTGTGATTATGATATTGAAATACCAGTATTTGATGATGAGGTCGATAACGATTTATTGGCTGAACATATTGCAAAAAGTTCATCTTATCAGAAAATATTGTGTTATTGCAATCGGGTTAAATCCGCTAAAAAATTTACAAAACTTTTATCTAAACATGGTTGTCCAGCAAAAACATTTGATGGAACAACTTCTATGAAAAAACGTGCACATATCATGGAACAATTTCGTGCTGGTTCATATAGAGCATTAGTTACTGTTAATGTTATTTCTGAGGGTATGGATATTCCAGCCGTGGATACATGTGTTTTCGTTGAAACCCGTGGTTCGCGTGTATCGATTATTCAATGTATTGGTCGAACACTACGAAAAGATACAACAAAACTATTAGCACATGTGGTTATTCCAAGTGTTAATGTCGAAAAAGAAATGAGACGTTTTCTAAGAGCGTTGGCGTCATATGATCCACAGGTTAGAAAATCAATAATGAAAAAACAACCCGGGCGTATCCGTGGTATTGACCTGAAAAAAGACAAAATCGGTGGTGAATTGATTGATATTATTATATTTGAAAAAGTTGGATCATCCGGATTAGATATGGCTGACCTTTGGGATTATAAATATAAAATACTAAAAAAATATGGTAAAATGCCGAAAAAATCGGAAATAATTAGTGGTATAAAATTGGGTGTGTGGGTCGGTACGAACCGAACAAACTATAAAAAAGAAAAATTATCAAAAGATAGAATCGAAAAATTCGAATCACTTTCGTATTGGTCGTGGGGAAAAATAACAGATAAAAAATCATTCATACCATGGAATAAAAAATACGAAATACTAAAAAAATACGGTGAAATGCCGAAACAATCAGAAATAATTAGTGGTGTTAAATTAGGTGTGTGGGTCAGTGACAACCGAACAAATTATAAAAAAGGTAAATTATCAAAAGATAGAATCGAAAAATTCGAATCACTTTCGTATTGGTCGTGGGGAAAAATAACAGATAAAAAATCACTTATACCATGGGATGATAAATACGAAATACTAAAAAAATATGGTAAAATACCGAAAATCTCAGAAATAATTAGTGGTATTAAATTGGGTAACTGGGTACATGATAACCGAAAAAATTATAAAAAAGAAAAATTATCAAAAGAAAAGATCAATAAACTAAATCTATTGTCGTATTGGTTGTGGGGAAAAATAACAGATAAAAAATCACTCATACCATGGGATGATAAATACGAAATACTAAAAAAATACGGTGAAATGCCGAAACGATCAGAAATAATTAGTGGTGTTCGATTGGGTGTGTGGGTCGATAATAACCGACATAACTATAAAAAAGGGAAATTATCAAAAGATAGAATCGAAAAATTCGAATCACTTATATTCTGGAAATGGTTGGGTCGTTAAACAAACAATTATCTTTTTTTGCGTAAACGTTTTTCTGCCTCAATATGATCGATAATAATCCAATGTTCGTGTGGTTTTTTTTTATTTTTCTAAATATTTATTTATATAATTCAAAATAAAAAAAACAACATAATAAAACCACATTCATAAATTTGTTTTTGTAAGAAAATATCAATGCTTGATATTTTAGAACAACTCGAGTTCAATACATTTTTGTTGATTTGTATTCTGATATGTTGCATATATATCATACATAGTGGTGTTTACATTAAGGAAAATACAAGCGAACAATATGGGACAAAACCGACGCCAGCCCCGAAGGTTCAACCACCGGCATTGAAGGTTCAACCACCGGCATTGAACCTAGCGGAGATAACACAAATCGATTATGTGTTACAATATTTACATAAATATAAACGAATACATAAACACAAACATACATCGAGACATAAATATGGGAAAAAATTCAATATAACATCCATTGATCGTATATCTATTCCATTCCCCGCCCGGGTGGATCGTGATTATCAACAAAATCGATCAGCAATGTACTCCGTTGCGATTTCCCCCCTGACAGAATCGGGATTTAAAAGTTATCCCACGGGATCAGGAGGATTCAGATGTGGTGTTATGTCTATGACACATTATAGAAGTACGGGTGCTATGGCGCGTAGTAGACGAAAATTTCCTGTTGGAGGTGTGAGCCTTCATGTGTCCGTCAAAAGTTCTAAACCGGATCAGTCCGGCGCAGTAATAGGTATTTATCTCCCAATAACAATCAATACAAAAAATACGACAGAAATATTAGTTGATGGTATACCGATACCATGGGACTGTAAAAAACCAGGAATGCATGGGCATAAGCAATTTAATATCACACCATACGACACCACCGAAAAATGTGGTCAACTTAACCCCCCAGACGCCACCAAAAAATGTGGTCCATTTCGCCCCCCAGGCACCACCAAAAAATGTGGTCGATTTAGCCCCCCAGGCACATGCGCATAAGATAACAATTAAATATTTTTTTTTAAGACAACAAATTATTATTATTATTTTGAATAATGACACCAAGGATTCGATATCAAGAAAACTATTATTTATTCAACCTCCTGTATTATTTCATGATATAAAGGACTACAAATATACGGTTCAATCCCGACATCACTAAATTCCTTAGCCTTGTCGATTACAATACGGCGCAGTTGTCTGTTTTTTGTTAATGTAACCAGTACCCCGGTTAATATTACACATAATTGGACATGGAAAAATTCAATTGGATTTCCCTTTGGGGAAGCACTCAGAATATATAATGCCGAATCCTTAATTTTGATTGCAATCGAGATACGCTTTGGATTGATTCTTCTGACATCTGGATTAATAAACCCCCAACTTTCCCGAAATTTAGATACTTTTGGAACAATAGTATCAAAAATGTTTTCTGGTGATATCACATATTTATGGTCATCAGAAATAGCAGACTGCACAAATTCAATAATATCGGTAGCAATATCGGAACATTCTTGAAATAGATTTGTCTCAACTGGAGTTAATATACTCGACATTTTTAATAACTTATTAATATTTAATATGATTATTCAATTAAAAATGATAACTTAAATATTTATGATAAGTAGTAAAAATGGAAGAGTTACCACTTATTTCTGATGAACAGGATGCGATTGTAAAAAATATAGCAGATGGGTATAATGTTCAGGTATCGGCAGTGGCTGGTTCTGGAAAAACGACGACTGCATTATATATAGCCAAACACTGCCTGGATAAGAAAATATTATTGTTGACATATAATGCAAGATTGAAGATAGAGACACGAGAAAAAATAGAAAAACTAAAAATAACAAATATGGAAGCCCATAGTTATCATGCATTTTTATGTCGATATTATAAGGCAGGAACCAACAATGACAAAAAAATAAAAACAGCATTAAAATGTGAAAAACCAAAAATACCATTAACATTTGATCTTGTTATTGTTGATGAAGCCCAGGATATAACACCATTATTATATGAAGTCATCTGTAAAATGGTTTCTGATAATGATAAATATCCACAATTTTGTATTGTTGGTGATGAACAACAAACCATATATGATTATCATACAGGACAAAGTCGGGCAGATTCCCGTTATTTAACATTTGCTGAACAAACATTTTCTGTTGATGAAAGAAAATGGCAACGTTGCCAACTACTGACAAGTTATCGCTTAACAACAGAAACCGCTGATTTCATCAATAAGTGTATGATACGAACAAAAAGAATTCAGACTTTGGCAGACAAAAAGGGTATTAAGCCAGAATATATGATAATGAATCCATATCATGGGTATAAGATAGTTTCATTGATTAAAAGTTATTTGACGATGGGATATAAGAATGAAGATATTTTTATATTGTCTGGTTCTGTTAATATAAGATCAAGAACACCACTACGTGGAATAACCAATATGTTAGAAAAAGAAGGAATTCATATATACATAACATCAAGAGAAAAATCGGATGATGCTGAAATGTATCGGGGTAAAATAGTTATATCAACATTTCATAAAGCAAAAGGATTGGAGAGAAAGATTGTTTTTGTATTAAATTTTGACAATAGCTTTTTCACATATGGTTGTGGGCGTGACACAGAAAACGACTTAATTTGTCATAATTATTTATATGTTGCATGTACGAGGGCAAAAGAAAAACTGATAATGATTCATGGTGAAAAAGAAAAATATCTACCATTTTTGAATATTAAGAAACTACCAACACGTGCTGTTACGACCGGTAAACTAATTAAAGATGAGGAAAAAAGGAAACCACGTGAAAATAATAAAATTGGTGTAACTGAATTATTGCGTCATTTATCGATTGATGTTATAGAACATGCAATGACTTATCTGAAAACAAAAACAATAAAAAAATCAAGTAAAGAAATATTAGATCGTAGTGATCATATTTTATCATATAAAAAATATAGTTATGATGTTTCAGCGATTAATGGTACATGTATACCAGCATTATACGAATATCAGAAAAATGAACATTTGACTATCTACGATATGATATGTTCGAAGGAACTCAAAAAACAGACTCGAGATCAGATAATTTTATATCATTTGGATAAGTTGAAAACATCAAAGAAAATACGTAAACGAGTGAAAGGTGGTGCGGCGACATTTGAAGATATAGCGAAAACCGCGATGGTTTTTGAGGCGATATGTCATGGATTTAATTTTTCTTTGAATCAAATAAAAAGTTATGATTGGTTATCTGAACGGAAAATAAAAAAATTAATGAAAAGACTTTCACATATCAGCGATAAAGCGATTTACGAATTTCCAGTAAATATCAAAGGTATATTCGAAAAAGATTTATGTGGTTATATTGACTGTATTGACGAAAATATATTATGGGAATTTAAATTAGTATCTGAAATATCGGATGAACATATATTACAAACCGCAATATATAAATATTTATATCAGTTCAAAAAAGACATAACCACGAAAATATATAATATTAATACGAAAGAGACAATCGAAATAACAGCAAGTCAAGAACAATTAATGGAAATGATAAAATATATCATACATGCAAAATATAGCAAAAAAGAACGATTAACGTTTGAAGAATTCATTAATGGCTGTAATATTATCCGTGATAGACAAGAAATATGTTGTATTTAATCAATGTCTATTCGCCATTATACGTACCAACGCATGAAAATACGATTTGTTAGTTTGATATATAAAATTGAAAATATACATTATTAATTCAAACAGAACGCATTGTATTATGGCACATAGCATTATGGCGACAAAACGGATGTCTATCACTGCGGGCTTTACCCGATTGCATGAATTATTGATGCGGATCAGTCCATGGGTAGCCAGTCATATGCGACCGAACACAACAATTCATCGGTTATATGATCAATGTGTTCAACAAATGATGGAGTGTAGTTCCACAACCAAAAACAATCGTAGGCTGGTACAAAATGCAATTGATTTTGAATTGCGTTCATTGGACCGACTACGACACAAGTGTTTGTATCATAAGCAACACGAGTGGGTAGTTTGGTTGGAGGGTCATAAAATAAATTTACGTTTCATTCGAAAATCAAAAATGCTTATATAAATATGGGGTGAGTGTTTTTTTTTATTAAAGATAACAACATTAGTTGAAAAGATATGACAAAATAAAAAAAAATGAAGATTGTAGAGTTTATTGCTGAAATAGTTACCGAAGAATTCGGTTCGGAGGAAGTGCTACGTGCTGATGGTAAACTACCAGATTTAAGTGGTGTCATGAAACTATATCGATTTTATATAACACATAGACCAGCAATAATATATCGGGAAAGAATGATAACAGACGATAAACCAGTATCAGAAGAAGTATGTACACAACTCATAGATATATGTAAAACGCAATGTTCTGGTATTTGTGATTATGTTGAAGAACGTTTTGAAATAAAACGTGAAAGATTTGCGGAAGCATTCATACGCTGGATGCAGATAAAATACCCAACCGAACTTACTATCACATCGATTGGTTCTAAAAAATAAATAATAAAAAAACATCACCGTTACATTAATCCTTGAACGGACCCTAAGCCCTGTAACTCAGACCGGGAATACACAGTTATGCGGTGTATCCTCAAATTATCATTGGGTGTAATTTACTTTACTGTTGGGTAAATTCGATTTTATATGAATATTAAAGTGATAAAAACATAGTGATAAAGATGTAAAGACATTGATAAAATGCCGACAAAAAAGAGACATGTATTGTTATTGGAGGGGTTGTCTGAATATGACTTTTTAAGTGATATAGATATATTAAGTATGCAATCCGAAAAAACATATGCTAGACTTAAACATAAAACAGATAGACCCAGACCGATTATTTCAGATACATTTGATATATTACCAGAAACATATGATGGCTATGATAAATGGATCAAATCTACAAATGTTTGGTGTAAAAACTGTGTACATACATTTGATACAATACCGATTCCGGTAACAAAAAGGAGAACAAATGTATTATGGGTGTGTTGTTCATTTCAATGTGCGATGAGTACATTAGAAAGTACAAGAAAAACAACGAAAGAACAGATGACCCGTGATTTATTGGAGAAATATTATGAATTTCATGGAGTTCGAATTCGGATGATTTCGACGGCACTCGATGCGGGATTATCTCTAAAGGTGTTTGGACGGGGTGTTATGACTATAAGTGAATATAGGGAAGAAAATAAACGGCTTAATGATAAGGATCATGCGTCACATATATAATTACCCATGATGAATTTCATAGGCGATCCATTGCATGAATGCATCAGCGGGGTCATCAAGTTTTGCGGTAATGGCTGAATAGTCAAAACCGGTTTTATCGCAATAATATTTCAGATTGGATTCACAATGTTTTTTGTTGGCTGATTTCGATGTTGCATATTTTCGAATATATTCCGTATGTGTTAATTTCTTATGGAAATATATTCGATTTTTTAATGTCGGCTTCACTATAACCATCGGATATAACGCATAAAACATACATAATGCCGATTGAATCATTCTGGTTTTTTGGTTTTGTAACATCTGAAATTCTATATAAACAACCATGTTTTCTGGTGTTACGTCTACAGGTAATACTATCGCGGTGGTTAATGCCGTATGTAATTGTTTGATCAAACTAATATTATAGCTTGTATTTTTTTCCGCTTTTTTTGTATATAATGATAAATCAATTGACTGAATATCTAATAATGTTATTGGAAGTTTTTTCACTTTTAATTTCAAAAATGATTTATTGAGATTATGTTTTGGTAAATCAGCATGCTGACAACATAAGGAAACCCCAAGATGCTTTGTACCACAATCAAAACTGAGACGATACATATTTTGAAACATTAAATATCTATTCAAAACGAAAAAACAATTTTTAATATCAATAACTTAAAGTTAAAGCAAAAAAAGAATAAGACAAAATAAGTGATAAACAAAAAAATGTCAGGAACTGTTATTGATGTTGGATCTTTGGGAAAGGAATATACCGATGAGGATATCACACGTTTATTGAAGGGTATTGAATCGGGTGATATTGGTGAAGACGATCCACCAAGTGAAGATGAGGATGAAGATGAAGATGATATCAATGTTGATCAATTTAGTACCCGAATTGATCAATTAAAAAAAGAATTAGGACTTGGTGATATTGATGATGATGAATCCGGTGATGAAAAAGAAGACACAAAAAAAGATGAAAGTGAGACTGATGATGATGCAACAAGTGATGAAGAAGATATTTTGGATGATGATGGAGAAGCATCTGAAGATCTTGCAATTAAACCACGGGAAAAAACAAAACAATCATGGCGGGAATTTGATATTAAGGAACAACCAAGTGAGGACCGACTACTGACAGATCGATTAAGTCGTGTTTTAGCGGGTGACAAACTAAAGGGTCCTGAAACCGGTTTATTTGCGATGGAAGAAGCGCGACGGAAAGAGTGGCGATTACATCGATTGGATGATATCTCCGAATTAATAGATATATTGGAAATGGATGGGGAGGATCTTTCGCATCTCAAACCGAAACCCGGGATGTCTGATGAGATGATTGCCGATGTGTTGCAATTATTACGTAAAAAGAATGAGACATCAATTGATGTTGGATTATTCACAAAAGGTGTTATCTTTTTGACCAAGGTAGCATCTGGTTTTTGTGATGGTACTCATGGTAGTTTTGGGTTTTATCCAAATTTGGTTGGATTAGAAAAAGACGTCGGACGTGTTATACGTAGAAATTCATTCAATATCGGTCAAATAACAACCGGATTACGCGAGTCATATGGCATCGGGGGTGGTGGTCAGATAGGACTTCAGATATTAATGGAGATGGTTGGGCGTCACGCCAAAAACACCAGTGCGGAATCAACATCGAAAAAAGCATCCAGTGAAATAACAGGAAAAGACCGATAATGATCAATGCAATTTTTTATGAAAAATTGAATTATAAATACATGTTATAAATGTGCATAAACTTTGGAAAATATGTATAAAACACAAAAATGGAAGAATGGATTCAGACGACAATCCCTTAGACTTTCATCCAGAGTTATGGATTCTGGTGTGTTAGATTTTACCTTTGATGATGAAATCAAACTATTTGAGTCATTAACACCATCTGGATATGTTGATGCAATTAAATGTCGAAAAGAGCTAAAGAAACAAGAAGATTCAACATATCTTTTGCCGTCTCAACGTAAAAAACCAAATAAATCAACAAAAACAAAAAAACAAGGTAAGAAAGGTCGTGGATTACCGCGACAGGTATCGTTTATCGTTTATGGTGATATTCCGAATAAATATTATGATATAAAAATTTGGTCAACAGGAAAATGTCAGGTTCCGGGTGTCATAAGAGAAGACAATGATGATGTTATGCTAGCACTTAAACGTTTATTTAAATTTCTCAAAAAGAGTCTTGGTCGTAAGGTAAAATTAATAAGTCCATTCGTTGATGTTAATAAGGTTTATCAATCATTGATAACTCGTCGTCGCGGACCCATTAAAATCAATAAAGTAAAGTTGGGTGAATATCTTCAACCATATAAGGAATGTCGTCATGATATGTCACAAAAATCAGAAAGCCATGAAGATTATGGGAAATATTTAATTGTTGATGTTAAGGCTTCTGAGGATTCGATTATACCAAGAATCAATACAACAGATCCAAACAAGAAAAGAAGAAAAAAAGAAGGAAATGGTATAACTATTGAAATAACATCTAATGGTATTTTAGCATTTCGTGGTGGGACATCAGATAAAAGACCTCTGAAATACTGTTTGAAATTTCTAAAAATGTTTTTCGATAAATATGGTCCAGATGTTATCTATTCAGATGAGGAAGAGTCATCGGATTCATCATCCGATTATTCCATAATAACGGTTCGTAAATATATATATAAGTCGAGTTATGTACGTGAAGAGGATGAATGGTGTGGTGATGATCTCGATTATACTAAATATTTACATGAACATATGACTTTAGATGATATACCTCCTGACGATATACCTCCTGACGATAGTCAATTCGACGAAGATATAAAAAAATATATGTCGGAGGCGGGTGTGTCACCATTAGAAATTGATCTGTTTACACGATATGCGACGCTTGACGAAAAAAATGAAGTGTTGGAGGATCTCAAAAACGAAGCATTAGTAGATCTCAAAAAAGAAACGAAAGTAGATCTCAAAAAAGAAGGAAAAGTGTCTGAACCAATAACGAAGGCGGTTGAAATGTTGGATGAACCGGATTGTTTTGTGGCGGGTGATGTGTATGGATCATCGGATGAAGAATAATTATAATATATATTTTTTTAACTATGATGTGGTAAAGTCGGCAATGATATATAATATAGTTGCTGTGACGGCTTGAACCATTGTACCATAATGGGTTGGCACACCAACAACAGTACCACCATCCAGATCATTTAACACAAGATCAATATATAAATCACTATTGACGAAAATGAAAATAAGAAATACGAATAGAATCATACGAAATGATGGAAATCCCTTCAGGGAAAACCGTTTTTTTGTTGTGATATCGACCGCATCACTAGTTAATGTTTTATTTTTCATATTTTATTATGCAATATTACTTTTTATCAGGAATGAGAAAATAATATATTGTTTAGAATTCCTTCAATGTTATTATTTCTCCGAGAAATGTACGAAACCGTAACTTATCAATAATTAATTCATGAAGTTCCTTTGTGAAATCTAATAATGGATTACGTAGTTCATGCCACAAAATATCTATATACATGGCATAATCGGTTGGAACAGCCAGTTTTCCTCGAATACAGTGTTCGCTTGATTTATCAACACCACATGCTAAATATGCATTTTTTGTTAATACTGTACGATCAGATATAATATGTGGAATAAATTCACTGAGTTGTTTTTTTGTAAATGTAGTAATATCATGAAGTTGACGCTCCTTTGTCTTAATTGTTTGGATTAATTCCAATTTAATCAATTCATAAATATTATTGCGGTATGCCTCTTTTCCGGCAAGTGTGTTTATCGTATCTGATGGTTCAACATGTTCTCTGATTGCTTTATTTATTACATCAAAATCATATCTTATTTGCAAAACGGGTACATCAGGTAATATCCTTTCTGATTTTTTTATTATGGGATTATGATACCAATACAATGAGTTATGAATGAATCCTATTATTTCACCATTATATTCAATCTGACTTGTAAATTTACCTGGTAGATATTTGGCGAACTGTATTGTTAGTTTTGGATCAATATTATATTCTCTTCGTTCAAAACATTTATTTGTTGTTCCATATGTATCAACAACGGATGATTCCACGATTGGCACATAAATAAATTGATCATCCTTTGATATTAATGTTGCGTAACATCTTCTTGCTAAATTCACATATAATTTCACAATCTCATATTTAAACTGTTTTGTTACCATTATAAGTTTCGATAAATTGTTTACCTTCAGTTTTGGTTTATATTTTTCTAGCATTGTTAATGTTGGATATATACGCTGTGCTATTGTATCACTTTTGATATAATCCGAAATAGAAACACCGAATATCGGAAAATATTCATTGTTGTAATATACAACCAATATACGAGGCACCCCCAAAAACTTTGAACGAAATTCAGTCTCGGTAAATATAACAACATCTATATTATATCGCCCAAGCATGAATTCTATAAGTGTTTGTCTAACATCGGTTGCTAAATCGGCAGTACTGCTTATCATCGTTGATGTCTCATTTATTATTTGTTGGAATTCAGTGGCAACCGGCGTCTTCTCGTAATATTTAATTATTTCTTTAACAAATGTATGTATATCAACCTGTAATGCTGTTGCAATTGCATATAACAACCCAGTACCACTAATACTATTGAGTGTTTGAGGTACACCAAATACATGATATGCGATATCATCGGATGATTCTGGTTTATTTATTATTTTTGCAATGGCAGTTGGTACAGCCCCTAAACGACCGGGATCTAAACCACTAATTAACTTTTTAATATGTCTTTTTTGTTCTAACACATCGGATTTTTCCATATAAATATGATCTTTAAGACATTTTTTATGTTGTTTATGTCTTTTTGATGCCTCTATAACTGGTTTTGTTTTGCAACATGGTATACACCAATCTTTAATATGTTTACCAGTAATAAATGATAGTGATGGGAACTCTTTAGTACAACGATAATAAGCAACCGCTTGTTTAGTAAAATTCCAATATTTCTCAATATATTTTTTTGATTTAAGTTTATCAAATTCTTTTTTTGTGAAAATCTCAGGCTGTCGTTTTTCACCCTGACACAATTTTGAATATACATTGTCGGCAATACCGCTATATAATAATGGATCCTTCTCACGTAATATAAAAATCTTCCTACTTGTTTTTGTCGTTAGTAGTTTTGGTAGTTTCACCACTGACACCAAAAACTTTATTATTTTTTCCATCCATCCTAATTCACATTCATAAATACCGGTTAATCGGAATTTGAAATCGGTAACACGTCGTATTAATGTTAACTCACAATCATGATATAAACCATAATGCCAGACATATTCAGACACTGCGATATTTTTTATACGCGTCATACCCATACTTACTAATTGTCCCATAAATATAGTAAGTGCGGTATTTACCGATGTTGTGAGTGCCTGTTCCCATATAAGATCAACATTGATAGTTCCATATTGCCCGGTTTTTTCTGTTAGTTTTGGAAATGTCATGCCAAATATATCATGGATTGTGTTAATATGTCGGATAATTGGTTTACTGACATGGATTGCCAAATTAAATAGATATGATTTAGATTGCGTTTCCTCGGTTTTGGTTGTGATTGCAAGACCCTGAAATAATGTTAGCTGTTGTAAATCAATATGTATATACCAATCGCCAGTTTCATAAAATACAATATGAAAATAAGAACCAACCAATATAAGACCGTGGTCAACTCTTGGTAATTTTTCCCGATCCTTTGTTGTTCTTAACTTTTTCGTTGCAACAAATTTCTGATAATTAAAAGTAAATGAATACAAAATATATCGAACATCCTTGAGATCAGTTATCGATATATTATCAAAAATATGTCTTAAATTATACGTATTGCCGATATCACCCTTTATATGTATATTCAATGATGTTATGCTTCGTTTGAATTTTGGTGTTCTTTTAGGTGCCCATGTTAACAAATCTGATACCGATGATGTTTTTGCATGTATATCATCAATCGGTGTTTCAATATCATAGACGCCATACATATCATCATTCAAATATGCATTGAATTGTTGTTCGTGTATCAGAAAGAATTTCCGAACAAATAATTGATAAATCAGAGATTCGAGTGTTTTATTTATTCGTATACCTTCTTTTAATTCCTCACTATCAATTATATGTCCAATGGTATATAAATATATTATGTTTTTGTCACCATCTAATAGATCTTTGACCATAATCGGATTTATTTTTATTTCATGATCACCGCCGAGTCTATCATCCAAAGGTATACGCCTATCAAACTTTCGCGAACATTTGTTTTTGGGTGAACCTGGTGAATAAATATGGATTGGTGATCCATCTATTATAATTTCATAATTCAGTAACAATTTTTTTGTACTACGAATATGTTGCTCGCGTGGTGTAATATTTGTTCCAAGAAAAATCTTTTCTCTCAATATATCAAATGAGTCCTCCTTAAAAACAATTATGTCAGGTATCGGCGTCGTTCCTTTAGGCTTAAAGCCAAAGGCAAAAGTAGATTCACCATCATTAACAACCACCAATAGCCGTACTGGTGTCGCCATTTTCTACGTGATAACAATTCTTTTAATAGGCATTATTGTTTATTTACTTTACTTTCCAAATTGTGTATATATTGTTTTCGATAATGGATATTCTTACAAGGTGTATAACACCGGTAATTCCGATGAAAACATTAAAGCTGGCGTTTTACTCAATGAAATAAACGAATTCGGATTAACTGTAGCTACGTATTTACGTGATAACGAACATCGTTTCATGGAACAGAAATATTTCATTGAAAATATTCTTCATCGATATAATCCAGATGGATTAGAAGAAAAGAATATTAGTTTTACCGGAACATCATTCACACAAAATAAAGGTTCGACCATGGTTCTATGTTTAAGAGATAAAAAAACAGGTAAGTTACAAGATCCAAATACCATTAAATATGTGTATTTACACGAATTATGTCATGTTGGTGCTGTTACCTGGCAACATACCACTGAATTCTGGGAAAGTTTTATCTGGCTATTGAAAACACTAGATGATGCTGGTATTTACAAAACACTCGACTATAATAAAACACCAAAACCGTATTGTGGAATTGTTATAGATTCTACCCCATATTTCTCAACATAATAAATTTGATGTGTTAAGTTAAAATAAAACAAAGACACTAAAAATGTCATCCATTATGAATTATGATGACTCTGATATGGAAATACGTGATACGGTTGCATACTCTGGATGCCATCACAAATCTGATATAATTGTATCAAAACATGCCGTATTATCGGATATCATTAAAAATCCGATGTTTCCGCTTATTCTGGAATCCTATGCATTTAATGATCGCGCGCTACCAAAGGAATATATCATTGATAAAATCGATAGTGATGGACAATATGCGATTAGGTTATCTGGTTTTAGGTCTTATGTTGAATATACCCACTTTTTCGATATGGTGAAATTACAAACCCGTGCAACACTGGCTGATCCCTGGCAACAATATATGGTGCGTTTTCCTGTTCATCTAAAAACTGGACATGGTGGTGATGCGCTGGATTACACGGATATTGCAGAAGATTCAAAAGCCTGTGGATATAAATTAACACGAACTAAGGATTTTATATTGTCATATATTGCAAATACCGTTGCTGGTTATATCAGTGAGATGGCACTTCTAAGATATGAATACGATATAATTAATAAATTACAGGAACTGGATTCGCCACATATACTCGAAACTGGATCTTATTTACAAAGCTATACACCATTTGCATTTTATGAATATCTACCAACAATATCTCATAAATATGGCACAGCGCATGATTTGCCTAAATATGTTGTAACCGATCCATTGTCTTGGAAGAGGGTTGTTTTTCAGGTTCTCCATACTATTTATGTTCTTCAAAAAACATATCGAGATTTCAAACATAATGATCTTCATCCGGCAAATGTGTGTTTGGTTCATAGACCCAAAAAAACATATGTCTATTTTATGGAAGAATTAGTATTTACTTTGCCAAACATTGAGGTTATTCCGGTTGTTATTGATTTTGAACGTGCTACTATGCGTGATATGCCAAATCCATCAATTGCGTCACAAAAATTTATTGAAGAAACAGTTGGTTTAGCGGTAAGAAGTAAAACGGCAAAACACGCTAGACATATATTTGATTGTGATTTTCGAAGACGGTTTCATGTAACATCTGATCCAAATCCATTTTGTGATATTTATTCATTTCTGATTGGTATATTGCTTACAGGTCGAAAACAAATTATGAGTGAATCGAAAATTATGATGGAATATGAATCTTTTGTCAAAGATGTTATTCCGGTGAAATTACAAAAAACATTACCAGCAAGACCATATCATGCGGTTGTTCTAAATCGTCGTGAACATGATTGGATTGTATCTGAAATAAAAGAAAAATCAAAAATAATTCCAACAATAGAAGATATTCTTAGACATGAATATTTTGTTGAATTACAAGAATAAAAAAATATTCATCAGACTTTTTTTTAGACAACTTCATACGTCAAATCATGTTCGGTTGTTCCGGTCTCAATAACATCGGCATTAATATTTCTTAATAAATTCACATAATAATATTCACCCGTTATACCTGTTACAATATTATCACTATCTAACGAATCTCGTATTCTTGCAACCCATTTATATGTTGATGTATCATATTCAATCATTATACTTAATTCTCTTGGTGTTCCGCTATCATCCCATGCCATATCCGATTCACCGGCTAATCGGAAAATCACCGTGTTTATCCCAGATGATGCAGAACTATTATTTCTGCTTATTGCGAAAATACCACATGGTCGTGTCGGTAATACACCTTTAACATTTGTCGAATTTAGATACACTGTTCCAGTTATAACACCAGTACTTGCAAGAATAGGACTTAAGTCGATTTCACCAGCTGTTACCGCTAATCTTTTTGACAATCCAAAAACACCATTTGAATTCGTCACTCTATGGGAAAACTTCCAATATCTATCTCCCAACGTATAGGCGGAAACAAGCGGTGTTCCTCCATCATGTTTAGATATTAAAAATGATGGAACTGCTGTGTTATATGTACTTGGGTCAGCACTGCGACCGCCAGCAATAAGACCAACACCAGCACGTGCATTTAATAAATCAAAATCCCCAGTTCCGGCCGAAACACCAGCTCTAAACAACGGTGATTCCGAATCAAAATCACCCAAATCAGTTATGGGTGTACCATTTACAGTTAATGAACCCAGGATAGCTACTGCTCCGGTTGATTTTGTAAAAACTAAACTTTTTGAATCACCAACAACACCCAATGTTACTGTGTCAGATAAAAATGTTGTTGTACTTAGATCCTTATCAACCTTAAAAAGGTCCACTGAACCAGTTGTTACTGTTAGATCTTCCGTTATCGTTGTTGCTCCACTAGATACAACATTAAATCCACCGATAGTTAATGATGATGGAGTAAACGCACCACCAGATATACCACCAGTTGCGGTAATGCTACCAGTTGTTGAAATACTTCCGGCGGATAATGCACCAGTTGTGGAAAAACTACCGGATGTTAAGGTCCCGCCGACGGTAAGGTCACCAGAAAATGAACCATCACCATCAGGGGTTAAAGATGTTTTAGTTGTGGTATTAGAAAGAAACGATAAAGTACTTGTTGAAGTTAATGTAGTTGCACCTAATTCAGTTCTTGTTGCATATAGATCACCAGAAATAAGACTCGGCATTATTTATATTTCATTTGCCTTTTAAAAAAAAAATATTTTTTGTTGATATTTTTTTCCGTTTATGCCTCTTCAAGATGGGCACTGGCAATACTTACACCAGATACACTAACATCCGTGGTTCCAGCGCAGGCACCACGTAAAATCGTTACATAATATGTCGGATTCTGTCCAGCCTTCCAATCAATTATTGGCGTATCATTGTCCCCATCATAGCATGCCAGATACCAACCGGCGACTGTATCAACCGTATCAAATGTTATCATTAAATATACATTATTATGCGCTGATGTTGTTTGCGTTGTTGTTGTTGTATATAGATCACCAGTTAACTTAAATGCTTGATATCCTGTGAAATTGGTAATTGTGTTTGCATTGATCGCAAACATACCATTGGGTCCTTTGCGTGCAGTATCTTTATTACTACCATTATCACACGCCCATATCATACAAGAAACAGCACCACCAGCAACTGGTAGTATGTCTATTTTTCCGTACCCAGCGTCATCCTCAGAGTCTAAATCTTCAATCGTAACTGATTCACACATACCAAACACACCGTTTGTGTTGGTAACACGATGTGACGCCTTCCAATACTTCTCACTGGTAACGACACCAGCAATGTCGGAGGCACTTGATAATGGTGTCGCCCCACCACGGGCGATCATAAATGCTGGATGCGCACCAGCATCAGCGGTTGACACCGTACCACCAACTGCAAGACCCGCATAGCCGGGTGATGTCCAAAGATCGAATCCATCATTTGCATCATAGCCAGCCTGAATGACATGATCCTGGACAACCATCACCGTTGACTCAACTGTTGTTGTTGTTCCTTCAACCGTTAGATTGCCAGCAATTGTTACCGTTGATGAAGCTGGAGATGCACTCGCTTCAATCATCACTAATGCCCCATTATCACCATTTGTAATCATTAAACCTTTTGTGTTTCCGACCTTTAATGTCATATTTTCTGCGGAGGTGATCGCCACGGTTGAACCCGTTGACGTCAAACCCACTGCACCAGAATATGTCCCGGTAAATGTTGTCCCACCAAGAGACGTTGCGCCAGTTCCTTGTGTTAATGCCGTCAATCCAGTCAGGGCACCCGTGATGGTTGAATTGCCGGTAACTGTTACACCACCAAGAGAAACGGTCAATGCTCTATCAAATGTTGATGTGCCATACACCCTTAGGTTAGAAGCCGCGGCGGCTGTTGCTGATGTTATGCCTAATAGTGTGTTTGCGTTTGTATTCTTGATTAAAAATGATTCTGTTGCGTTTGGAATTGTGAACGTTGTTGTTCCGGTAACGGTCGATGCGAATGAACCGCTTGCCTGGGTAAATCCGGTTAGTCCACCTAATGTTCCGGTTATTGTCGAATTACCGGTGATTGTTGCACCACCAAGAGTAACGGTAATTCCACCATCACTGACCGTGAGTCCACCAGTTGCAATCGTTAATTTTCCCGACATACCAAATGTGGCACTTCCCGCGGTTGCATTGGAATTTATCGTAAACAAAGGCGTTCCAGATGCATTTCCGAAAATAGCGGTGGTTGAATTTCCGATTTTTGATGAGATTTGACCAGTTGTCCCATCGACGATAAATTTGTCTGTACCAACAGTTAATGTTCCGGTACCGACGGTGAGTGCGATTGGCGCAATGGTTGTTGCTGTTAGGGTTCCAGCAATATCAACGGTTGATGCTGATGCTGTTGTGTTTGATGTTACTTTAAATATTGATGCCGTCCCACCCTGATTTTTAATATCAAAAGTACCAGTACCGGCAATAGTTTGTAGAGATGTACCAGTACCGGCAATTGAATATACATCATCAACTCCAGTTTTTACTGTTAGTGATGACGCTAATGTTGTTGCTCCGGCAACATATAATGTGTGCGTCAATCGAGACATTTTTTATGGTTTTATTTTAAGAAATAATTATTTTTCTTGAGTGATGGTTGTTTTATATATCATAATAAAAAAAAAATAATTCACAAATTATTTTTTCTTCAATATCACAAAATGATATAATCCAACAAATTTCCTATCATTTTCGTTTAACTCTAAATGTTTTGGAATATGTATTCCTAAGGTTTTATTATCCAAAAACCCGCCACTGCTTATTAACTCGTAACCACGGGCAACAAATCGTTCTATTGTTCCATCAATATCAACTAAATCTTCCGAATATAATTCATCAGAAAATGGTAGTTTTACTTTAATCTTTTCTTTTTTCCCCATAAATGATTTATCCTGTTCAATCAATTCTAAATAATATTTACGTTTTCCACCAATAGATACCTCCCATGGATTTTCCGTCTTTAACATATCATATACCTTTTTACCATTGAAACATGTGAATAGAAATGTTCCGCCGGAACTTAATATCTTATCTATATTGTCTATCAACATATCTAATTTTCTTATGATATAATGAATTGCAAACTGGGATATCACCAATTTTGGTTCCCCCGTTAATATCGATCGAATCTTTTTTGGCAAATCATCATCAGTCATATCTGATGCAATTGTATAAAACCGTGTCCCAGATACGGCTTCCCGTTTTTTTGTCGTCTCGTTATAAACAGCTAATGTGTGTTTTTTACGCACTAACATATCTAATGCGGTCGGATCTAAATCAGCAATCACTACTTCTTTGACACTATAACCAGCATATCTTTGAATATCTTGACCCTTACCACCACCTAGATCAACAATAGATGTTACACCTTTATGAATGAGATTACTTAATAATGTTGCTTTGATAAATGAATTATATGCCGTATTTTGTTTATACATTTCTGATTTCTGGACCTTGAAATATACATTATGTTTTGGATCCATCATTTCATCTAAAGTCAAGGGATTTTTTGTTAACATCCAAATGTTTTCGGCGGTTTTAAAGTTATTACCAACAGCACGACCTAATTTGTATTCTGTCTCTTGATCATGACGAATACGCAATAGTTTCCATTCATCATCCTGATGAACAACTTCAATGATTTGTTCATGTAAATTATCATCGCCAGAATAATAAAATAGAAATGCCTTCGGATCACTACTTGGCGCGAATTGCACTGGGAAATATGATAACGTCATAGTACTTTTCGGACTAATTTCGCGATAAATATTATGTGTGAAACCAAAACGACTATAATCTTCTTTACTAATTCCTGAAAACAATAGATATAATTTTTTCCCTGGTCGTGATTTATATATATCTGTGTCTAACAAACTCTTCGGACATTCCATCGCTAAAAAGTCTATCGATGTTTGTTCCGCCGGTTTCCATTTAAATATTTTTTTATTGAAATATAATATGACACCATCAATTTCATAGTCTCGTCCCTTTTTATTATATACTTTCTCTAATTTACTGAGATCCTTCAACTCTCGTATCTTCCTAAATCTCTTTTTTTGACATTTCGCGAAACGACTGAATAATGATATTCCAGCATCGAAATATTCTATTCTCTCCGAAAATGGTTTCTTATGAATCCGTAAACCATTTAATATTAATACATCAAACATCAAAAATAATCCTAATTCTCGACGTTCGTCATGTTCTTTTCCTGTTACCAGATATTCTCCTTCAATCACATTTATTTCATCCAACCATGATTGTTCCACGCCATCAACCGTTTTTTCTTTCGGTATATCTGTCATACTTGGATCAAGACCTTCTGGGGTTATTTGTACTACCTCTTTCCCATAAAATAAATATACCCCATTGTTATATACAACCAATAATGAATGCTGACCATCAGCCTTATCCGTAATGTATCCACCAATTGGTGGATATATATCATAATAATCATGGCGAAGCATCTGTACTGCCTGTACTGTCATACCTCTAACCGATGATGCCAGAAATCTTGGATTCATTAGTTTGTGTATTTCATACAATTTGTACATCTCTTCCGGTGATCCAGATAATACAGCAGTAATACGTACAAGGTCACTACCAGTAAATGATTTAAATGATGATGGACCAGATGACTCGATTATACTTGTGATATTTGGTTTATCAGAATTATCAATATAATCAACAATTAACGAGTAATTATAGTTTGATGCTGTATCTTTTTTAACCTGTGGCGTTTTTCCTGATTTTATCGATGCTTTAAGTGTTATCAATTCGGCGACAGTTGCTGGTTTTTGTGCAATAAGATGAATAACCCATTTTCCAACCCGAATTGATTTCACTATTAGAAAATTAAATTTATCCATTGTTGCAATATCTGGTAGTGCATGTGGTTTTACCACATTATGCATAAACGGATAACTATTTACAGTTGTATATTGTATATGTCGTGGTACTTTATATGATTTACCTGGAGTTGATCTCGTCTTATCCATCGATGTATATGTAATTATTTCATAACCAGATGATTTAAGATCTGTGAGCATTCCCATAGGTCGATGATATTTTATATGTCTTTCTTTGAAATGTCTTCGTTCGCTACCACCAATCGTTCCACTTTGTATGTTTTGTATTATATACTCTTCTATGATATCAGCGGATGAGAATACATCAACATATGATTTATATATGTCATATGTTTGTAGTGGTTGATTGATACGCAAACGGGAAAAAGTCCCGATTTGATACTGCACCGTTTTTATTGATTGAATTAATAAATCCATCATCAAATGATTTATTGTTTTATATGTGATTATACGTCTTCAAATTTCAAACAAAAAAAAATACAAATTGATTTATACCTATTTCTTGGTTTCATCAATATGCGCATCTGAACATCCGTCAGCACTTTCGGTTATAAGTCCGACAACACGTTCATCTGAACATTCGTCAATACTTTTGGTTACAAATCCGACAATAGTTTCATCTTCATCTGAAAACATAGGTGCGGTTAAAAGTTTGATTACACGAACATCTGTATGTTCATCTCTTATTTTACATAATTCCGTATACACTTCCCGCGTACGATCCTGTAATTCACGTAATCTTGTATATATTTCTATTTCATAGGTACATACATTTTTTGCATCTGTTACCATTGTTTCATGCACTTTTATGGTTGTACCGATAATGTTTCTACTGTCAGATACCGATCAATTTGGTTTCACTCACTAATACCTTACCAATATCAAATAAGTGATGTCCATTTTCTGGGAATATGTTTTCCATAGCTGGAAATGTGTTTCAAATTGTGTTGCCACTGACATGTAAACGTCATAACATTTTGTTCCGTCCTCTCCCCATTCTTTTGGTTTATAGTCTAATCTTTCTCGGGCCTCCTGTACGTGTTCATCAAATTCGGTATAGTTTTTTTTTGATATCCCATGGTGTATTTTTAATAATTGTAAATAAAAAAAATAGTAATGGATTGCTTCCCATTGTTATTTATTTGTATTATTTGATTATATATTCAATATTATCATTAAGAAGTATCCCAAATAAAAAAAATACAGATTTTATTATTTAGAAACAATCAACAATACATCGTGATCCTTCTTTGTTTTTATTTGCTAATAAACGTCGTGACTTCAAATCGGCTTTTCGTCGATATCCTCTGTGTAATTCTGGTTCAATACCACATCCCTTATCATCACCGTAATATTCTAACCCACTCATTAATTCCGGGATAATGGGTCGGGCAACATGTCGATAGGGGTTGTAATGTGTGCCAGTTGTCTCGGCAATAGCATCCGAAATAATATCACCAGCAGATTCCCGAGGATGTGACCGGATTTTTACATATTCATATTGTGGGGTTATATCTTCCCCTCGTTCACGTGCCTTTCCTATCTCCGCTAATTCTTTCCAATGTTGTTGTTCTAATATACCAGCTAAATGTTTTTGTGATACTTTAGTGGCTCTTCTTCTTATAGGCTCGAATTTCGGTAATGAACCAACTTCCTTTTTTGCATGTATCGCCGGATCAAATGTTGAACGTCCTCTAACTGGGTCTTTTCGGAATCGAAGGATACCAAAAGCATCATATTCAATTCCTGGTTTTTTTGTTGTATATGTTTCTACTGGATGAAAATGACTCATTTTGATATACCGTAATTTTCTTTTCCTTTTATCTCCATCATATTTTGCTTTAATTTTTAATTATTATATTGGTGTTTTTTTGTCTTCTTCTTCCACCTCTGGTATTACCTCTAATTTTTTATCTTTTTTTAATTCTTCCTCAAGATCCTCCATCAATATATCAAATAAATCCTCGCGAAGATCTTTTTCACGTATCTTTTGATCATTCGTAATTGTATCTTTTGATGCCTTAAATCTATCATAATCATATGTTAACCCTTTACGTACTATTTTTGCACGTTCTCGCAATGCCGACATTGGTGCCTTCGGGTTTCGATATCTGAATAACATTCGATCATATACAATACTATTTTCTATCTGATCTTTTTCATCCGTCGGTGGGTGTGCATTGACATATTTCACGAATTTCGCAAATGTGCCCTTATGGAAATCATCTCGTTCAATCATATATCGGAGTATAACTGGATAGGCACTTGCAAACTGTTTATATGTTTGACTATATTGTTTGTATTTATCCAATCTAAATTTCTTATCTTTTTCACTATCGCCTGTAATCGTCTTTGGCGCTATTTTATAGTCGGCACGCCATGCCTTATATATTTCTTTTGCTAATATTGCCTGGGTTGTCGGATCAACATGTGACGCTGTTCCAGTAACCCCAATAGATCTTACGCCTCCCGACATTTGTTTATTTGCTATATGTTTTTTTTATTGTTTAGTTATTCATTTAACTAAAAAAAATATATATGTTTTTTAGTCATCAGCAAAATCATCTAATACTTTTTCCAACGCATCTTCACCGGAAACAACCGTTAATGCGTCCTCCGGGGTACCACCTATAATTTCTATAAGTTTTGTTTTTTCTTCTGATTCATCTTTGGTTATGATTATGAATTTCTCATCTATTTCATCATCTGTTTCGTCATCCATATCTGGATCAACATCTATTTCATCATCTGTTTCGTCATCCATATCTGGATCAACATCTATTTCATCATCTGTTTTGTCATCCATATCTGGATCAACATCTATTTCATCATCTGTTTCGTCATCCATATCTGGATCACCACCAACATATAGTTCGTATGGATCAGATATTTTTGAGTCACCAAGTAGGTAGTCCAGTTCGGGATCCAACACATCATCAATACCATCTATATCCAACATATCATCAATACCATCTATATCCAACACATCATCAATACCATCTATATCATCCGACATAATAGGTTTACCACCAAGGGTAGGATCCGTAGGTGGTAGTTCTTCGCCATAATCTTTTTTAAGCATGTCATAATGTTTTTTAAGGATGCTTAGTGCTTCTGATATCGACATATTTTTTCCAACAATGGTTTTGCTGTTTTTATAAGAAGACATATTCGGGTATATTTTGAAAAGTGTTATTATATGTTCAGATAATTATATATTTTTGTTAGTGTATCTTCTGATATATCATCCAAATACACAATTGCCCCGGTTCCTACTTTTTTAGTTTTAGTGCCTGGAACAGACTTTTCCGATGAATATATTTTTGTGTGTTCCTTGTCATATCCAGCACAAATCAATTGTGCTATATGTTTTTTCTGTGGCATAGTCAATGACTCTTGTTGTGTTTTTATGTATCTCTTCATTTGTTTTGATGTGATGTCTTTCTTAACCTCCGACATGATTGTGTGTTCTTTTACCAATTATCTTCTCTTTCTTAAATAAAAACTGAACAGGGAAATCAGTATTCTGATAATATATTATTCACTAATTCATCAATATCGAAAATGCCATTGACTCAAAAAGAAATGTTGACAAGAAATTATAAACGAAAAAGATGAGGAACGATTTAACGATGTGTTCAATATTATTCATACCCTGAAGCCACCAGAGTCATACCAGCATATGGTTCAATTATGGATGTAGATGGTTATCAATATTGTTTAGAGGTAAAACACCTTTTGTTAATGAAGGAGACCGGGGGTTCGATTCCCTCTTTAGCCGTTAGAATTAGATAATTCTAACGGATACAGTTTATGTTCTCACTTTTTTTTCAACTCTAAATATTTGTTTTTGTATTTACGGTACTTATGGGATCCCCCATAGATAGACTTGCTGTCTTTTTCCCCTGCTCGCTTCAATTCCAACCATTCCGCTCCTTCTTTGGCATATTTTTCGACGGGCCCTTTGAAATGGGCAGGAATAGTAGACCACCAGGGAATATCTTTAGCCGGATCCTTAATTTCCACGGCTTTAGTTACTTTCAAAGAACCTAGAAAAGGGTGGTAATAGGTTTTACCAAGCTTGTATTTATGATATTCCTTAAACACTCGAACTGTATAAATAGCGGATCCTTGGTCTAATCTTTTTTTGTAGCTAATCCATTCCTCAGCAGGCATACTGATTTCTTCTTTTTTTGCTTTTGGTTTTTTGTGTTTCGTCTCTTTAAGATTTCCTAATATTTTTTCTATCTGTTTTAGATTTCGTTTTTCTATACTTTTTTGTGATAAAACAATTGCCGTCATTAAATACATTTTGTAATTGTTCAACAACATCATTATAAATGTGTGAGACATAATCGACGTTGCTGTACGCGATGCCACACCACTTGGTTTTGCTTCCACAATATGTCGATCAATACCCATTGCTGGATCATATGTTAATATATCACCATCAGCTAGTTTTTTGATTGCTTTCATATCAATGAAATCAAATGGTTCTGTAATATGTTGTCGGTCAATAACCAACCAATCAGCAACACTTGGATCAATTGGTTTTTCTTCTAGCATTTTAATATTTTCAATAGCATACGCAATAGCACCTTTGTTGATTCCCTTTATGTTTTTTAATTTATATGTTGTCGACTCTATACCAAATACATCTATAACCGCACTACATACAATATTTTCTGCCGGTGTATGATCAACTGCACGAACCATTAATGGGACATGATCACCCATACCCAGTGTTTTCGTATATTTATCTTTGATGACAACTGCATGAATATGATCACCGGATTTGAAAACCATATGATCGCCATTATGGATGACCTCACAATCTGGTAATATCTCACCAACACCGATCTGATCCACCTCAGCAATAAAATCAACTTGTATTTCACCGTGTGGTGTTAAATCATCAGTTCGAACAACAATATCTGAACGTGAATCAATTGATAGTAAATCAATTATATATGCCCCCTGATAACATTTACCAACCCAATTTTTATTTATATATTTTTCGATGAATTCATCGGTTAACACCTCAGAACTAAATGGATTATCAAATGTGATTGTTATGGTATATCGTTTTTTCGCAATCATATTAAAAATTTGACAAATCGTATCCAATTATTATTTTAAGGTGATCCATATTCAATATTCAATCAAATATTAAATTCGATGAATTTCCTACAATATATTCACCCATAGAAAACCACCTTGATGTGACTCCTCTCGTCTTAATAACTCATGTTTTATGAGTCCACATATAACCGAAACGGTTGTTTTCTTTGTTGATACTCGTAATTCGCTCAGGATTTCTTTCAATGATTCCTTGGTTCTGGTTTCACAAATGGCTCCGCGCATATCAAACCGTCTATCTCGTTCTACATCAACTGTGTCTGATTTAGCATCTATGCGTCGTATCTTCATTTTCATATCATTATCATAAGAAGCAATCACGATACCATTGTCTGGTTCTGTCCTTGTATAACTAAGGGTGTTCCATTTATCATTAATATAATAATGTATAGCGTTTTCAAATAAAAATCCAACAAATGCTTTTCCTGTAGTGTCACTTAATTTAGCACTAATAAATGTCATTTCTGTATCAGTTGTAATAAGTTTTGTGACATGCTCATAAAACCACCAAATTAGTTTCACCTGATTTTCAACGGCATGTCGTAAAATCTGATAATGTTCCTTTTTTGTATACTCTTCGATGATCCCGATGACATCGACGAGACTGTTACTTTTTAGTTTCTTTATTTTTTCTGTGAAAACCATAAAATCAACCATGTCAGAATCAATATCAATTATTATCTCCTTATCAATTTTTGTTCGAATAAATGACTCGATGTCTGAACCATCCGACATTATGTAATTATCAACTATATCCAACCCAAGTTGTTTTATCACAAATGCTATACATCCATCCGTAAACGTACGCGGATTTGGTATACCATCTAATGTTCTTATATATTCACATAAATCGCAAAACTTCCATACGGATCTTGTCTGAAATGCAAACATAATTAATCGTTTCGCCGTTTTATGTTCCATCCGATAATATTCGAAAGCTCTAAATGTTGAATCATCCGGATCATCAAAATCTTTTTCGGTTAATGGTTTTCCATCACTATCGAATTTCAATGCATATATGGAATCCTTTTTTATTTTTTTTGCCATCTCGAATATATGCGCATCAACCGCTATAGAATTCATTAATTCATCATAATGTTGAATTATATAATAATCCTTCATTTTATCTCTATATCCATTGCTTTCTACCGTACCATCTGTTATATATATTTTTATATTTACATGTCGTTTATCTTTCGGTAGATGAATATGTGAGTTTGTTCGAATAACACGACCAAAAACCTGTAACAGTGCTGGAATTGTAACTGGGCGATGTGTAATCAAAAGCCATTGTACACCCATTGCCTGATTACTTTCACGCATTGCCTGTGACGCAATTAATATACGGAAATGTTCACCATATGCATTAATTGGCGAATTGAAATCATTAAGTGCATTAGTTTTTGCACGAACCGACATTTCACCATGATAAATCATAGACCGCATTGGTTTAAAATGACAACCGGGATCATCCTTTTTTAAATGTAGATTATGATCATCCCGTATTTTTCTGCAATGAAAACAAATGGTATTATTTTTTGGTGGTTCTGATTCATTGATTATCCCATTCACACGTAAAAGTTCTTGTAGAAGCATAACACCAGTTGTACCAACAAGTTCATGATAAACCATGACTTTACCATCTGTGGTGAGGATGTCTTCAAGAAGTTGATAATATTTTGATGAGTATTGTTTAACGTTTTCTTTGAGGAGAAAAGGTCCAGTCATGACTCTGTGATCTTTTTTCTGTGTAATTAAAATATCATGTTCTGTACCCCATTCTTTTGCTCCAGGTGTCCTCAAGAAATCATTTATGGTCATGGATTCATTTATATCATCAGGTAGTGGGAACATCATATCAACAGCATATTGTTCACGAAGTACTTTTTTTCCTTTTGAGAAATCGGTATATAATTTCTTTTGTATTTCTGACATTTTGGTTTTTACGAATTTAAGATATTTCACCCCATCAATGCTGGTACCATGAAAACTTTTTGTTGGATATGTCGGATCATCGATTGTTGTGATAAATGATAGCCGACCCTTCATTGTGTCCAATATATATTTATCCTCAATAATACCATCACCTGTCATGTATTCACTGTGATCGAATCCAATTATTTTATTGATAATTGGTATCTGGATTCTTGCTGGTTTATCCCAGATTAGTTTCTTCAATTCGCCGATATCTTCACCCTTAATCATTAATAACGAAATCAAATCCAATATTTCCGATGAATTACTTAACGGTGTTGCCGATAAAAATAATGCTGTCACATCCTTACCCAGCACATTTAATACAAATTGTATAGCCTTACCCCAACTATTCGGTTGGTGTGCATTATACATATTATGAATTTCATCACAGATAACCAATGAATGTCGCATCTGTTCTATCAATTGAAAATTAACATTCGTGAAATCATTATCAGTTAGATCTCCGACAACACCAAAAACACGTTGCGCAAACACACGATAACCCATAAATTTAAAACCTGTTATTTTCCGGCGTAAACTACTGTCGTATCTTTTAAATTCGCCAATATAACGTCCCTTATTGAAATGTGCTAATCTGTATAATTGTTTTCTTTTTGCTACTTCTTCATGTGTTACATATCCTAATTCCGGATATTTAAGTAAATCGGACTCAAACCGTGGTCGAGAAAAACTTATCACGTATACTGGTAATCCTAATTTAATATATGTCAACGCTACTGCAATGGCTCCAATTGTTTTTCCATATCCAGTGCCATATTTCGCCAGATGTCTTTTTCTTGGGGAGTGTGGATTTAATAAAATGGGTAATTCCAACTGATGAGATTGTAATTCTAATTCATCGCCACTTATTGATGATACAGCCCCCTTTAAACCAATAAATTCTTTTCTTTTTATGATATCGGTAATGTCACTGGGTAATGGTTTATACATTTTTGCACCAAACTCTTTTTATGTTGGATGATTAATTGTTTGAATTCGAAAAACTATATCCATTTGTTTAACAAATACATCTGTAAATATCTTTTTTATTTCATCTAAAAAGACAACATCAGGAAAACTGAATACAAAAACAAATAATTAAAAACTATATAAGTTCATTGATTTTTCTTAAAACATGCCACGCCGACGTACACACTATAACTCATATGGTGTTGCGTGTTTTAGTCAATCAAAAACAGGACCAAAACTACTGTTGATACAAAAACCTACAACATATGAATTCGCCTTATTTACAAGAGGTGATTATAACCCAACAAATCTTAATGAATTTGAAAAACTGATAGCGGGTATGACAATAGATGAACGAAGAAGTATATTAACACTTGATTTTGGTGCTATTGTCGCACGAACATTTTCCGGTCGATATGTGCGGGAATTATATTCTCGCCATATAGGTAAATACCGATTACAATTTATCAAACATAAAAACCATAAATCTATGATTCGAATAATTAAAAATTCCAATATCGCAGGACAAAGACCAATTTGGGAAATTCCAAAAGGGCGACGCCAATCACATGAAACTTCACTTATTACCGCTATACGGGAATTTACAGAAGAAACCGGTATACCTAATGTTGGACTAAGAATGCTACCACCGACTTACAGCAAAACATATACATATACAGATGCTGGTGCCACATATCAAAATAAATATTTTATTGCTGTTACAGATACTAAACATAATATTGACAGAACTATTGGTGATGATTACACCGAAACATTACAAATTGCTTGGAAATCATTAGCTGATATACACCAATTGTCTGAAACCGCATTAATACCAGCAGAAAAAAAATTACATAAATTCTGTAAACAGATATTCAAACTCTTGCGGGTGTATTCTAACAGACCATGTCCGGTTTTCGGATTTCCAAAAATAATACATCATGAGTCTACACTTTCAAAACACGGAAAAACACCACTTAAAACCAGACACATCAGACGAAGAACAAAATATAAAATATCGAACACCGAAAACACACAACGTGACATGTTTGGTTCCTGGAGATCAAGCAAAACAAAATCAGACAATAATATATTGCAGACAATGGGTCCACATTTATTTACAATCCTAACCACAGCTGAAGTCGATAATGCTGAACCACCTAATGATACAGAACTTTTGGTAAAAAATATAATCGATTCATTGGTCGATGATGTTGTTTCAATGTGCCAAACAGTTGTTCCTAAACCATTCGTTATTCCGACTACTTCTGCGTTTAAGCCGGTATCGAAAATACCGATCAAACCACTTTTGTTTACGGATATCGTTAAGTCGTCTATATGTTAATTGGTCCTAATAATTAAGTATTTTCATTCAGTTCATCAATCATTTCTTCAAACTGCAGTTTTTGTTGACTCATATTAATTGCGGATATCAGTTTTGTATTATTACTATCCATCAACAGGACCATTACAACTATCGCAACAATAATAACAACACATACACCAAATACCAGTTTTTGTGCCAATGATGATTCTTCGTCCGTTTTTTCCATTTTATCACTCATTGTTTCTACCGTATCATGTTTTATATCGAATGACATCTGTTTGATAAAAAAATATGTATCAGTGATTTTATTATTTACTCAACCGGTGGTCGAATTAATTGTCTTTGTAGAACCGCATCAGTGATAACCTCTTCACCACCGCTAACATCGGCACCAACATCGGCGGTGAATGGTTGTGTTTCATCGTCATATGCACCTTGAACTACACCATCGATGGCTACATGGTTATTTTTGTGTGCATATAAGTAGAGGAAGCCCTCGCCCCAGTTGGCATCAACAATCAGTACAATTATTAGAATAATATTTACAACCAAAGAAATACTTCGTGTCCAATCAGCCTTAATATATTTACTTATTTCTTCCCACATTTTTCAGAATATTTAGATTAGTTCTTTGTTCTTTTATTTGGGATATAGAAAAAAATAAAAAAAATAATAATAAATTAGATAAATATTAAAATTGATCCCATTAAAACTGAACTAATATTGATTATTTTAAATAATACTTATTGACTAATAAATAAGTATATAAGCAAAATATTCACCTATGGATTTTATTGTATATAAAAATGCACGTTTGCTAATGGTGTATAGGGGATTTGATGTTACATCTAAACCGCAAAATGAAGACGATTTTGGTGTGATATACAATAAAGATAAAATGATAAGCATCCAAGGTACAAAAGACTCCAAAATTTTAACTATATATATCTTACATAGTACATCGACGCGCCATCGAAAAAAACCACGAGAAATATTTATTTCAAAAACAATACAGAGTGATGCTATTGTCGTTTGTATGGATCCAAAAAACAGAACAACATTCGTTAACAATATGACACCATCCAGTTCAATCTTTCATATCGAATTTGGTTTGGGTACACAATTATATCTGAATTTTCCGGAATCAACAATCGAAAAATGTAATAAATATGAAATCATGTCATCGAAAGAAATTGATACATTTAAGAAACTGAGTGGTGACAGTGTGAAACGCCTTCCCGCTATATTTGTCACCGATACAATGATGCTTTGGAATGGTGCCAAAATTGGAGATGTCGTTCGGGTTACAAGATTTGCCGAAGTATCAGGGTATGAAATAGCATATAGGCGAGTCGTTAAACCATTCAAAATCTAAATAAAAAAAATGTTCATGCTAAATGTTTCTTTACGATTTTCTTTTTTGTCATTTTCTTTGCATGTTTTTTGAAGGCTGATACTCCTTTTATATGTCCATAATAATATAAATATTGATCTTTCTTCACCTCTCGGTTAATTTTGGCACAATCGGTACATATGTCCGATCAAGCATGAAATATATATTTTTCTCGCCACCGGGTATGGTACACTGTTACTGCCAACTGGTGATACATAATTTTATCACCCTTTGCTGTAAACTCATATATTTCACTGCCAATATATACATAACGATCATTCTTAATATGTAACAAAATACTATTACCATCCATGCGAGAACCATAGCCACCACTAAATTTAGTCATTTCGGACAATGGTGATTTTCCAATAAATATTTTCTGTGGCTTATATTCAACAACCTTATCTGTATATGTCCAGGGTTTACGATCGTTTTCGTCCTTGATGAAATATTTCTTTGTTGGCATCATAAAAACAGAAACTTTTTTACCTTTTATGAATACCATAAATGGTATGCCACCATTATCCAGTATTCCATAAGCCTTATTATATTTCATATTGTTTGCTTTTTTGTCCGACTTCATAAGTGCCTTTTTTGATTTTAAAATTCCTTCACCAATTTCATATTTCTTGGCATTTTCTTATAATCCTTTGGTATTCTTGTTCTTTTTTTCGCAAATGTATTAAATGATATAAATTGATGAACATAGTCATCCTCTAATTGTAAACCATAAATCTCCTTGCCATACTTTTTTCCTTTTTGGCTGTATCTGACAAATTTAGTCTGATCTGGAATTATTGAACAATCTGGTATTTGTTTTTTCATGCTTTTTTTAATACAAAAAAGCATAATCCGAAGATATTACAGCCCACAGGGTTCCGAATGTCCGAACTCTCCTGATTTCTATCGACCATCTCATTGCGTTCCAACTACATTTACCTATTCTATGATGTTTGTCCCCAAAACATCACAGGATAATTATATGTAATCGTACATATGGATGTCGGTACTTCGCGGAAATTCCATCTTCAAGGTTCGTGCTAACCTTTGGTTAAAGATGATTCTCGCTGGCGGGTACACCACTTCCAATAACTTAAAGACCATATCATGGTGAAAGTCATTGGGTTACACTACTATATTATTTATTGGGATATAGTACCCAAGCCACACCTGTGGACTTCTTTATGCAGCGGAAATCGCATCAATCTCAGCATCCACTGAGGTTCCCACTCGGTCCAACCAGGCTAATAGCCCGTCAAATGTATCAAGTACGACCGCAGGGTCGCCCCTATAAAGGACGCCCTGTACAACCATAAGGATCGTTCCATCCGGGTCTACACACCCGGACACCCAACATCCACGGTGCACTAGTTCCAGCGTGTTATTCGTAAGCGCACTGGAAACCAGCTCCCACTCATTACCACTTTTGGTTGATACACGGAACCTCTCGTTACTCATGCCTGAGGAACGTGCGACAAATTTCGCGTGCACCAGTGCTACCTCTTGTATGTGGGCTATGCTGATCTTACCAAGCGCCTTCAGGAAAGCAGATATGTCCGGAACTGGAATCCAGGATGTCTCGAGGACATCCGCCTCACTGTGGTAGTATTCATACCCCCCCCCCACAGAGCATCGGACCTCAACATGATCGAGTCCCGAGCGGACATGGATGGAGAATGAACCAATGGAGTCAATGGCCCATTCTCCATGAATGGCGTCGAGGAATACTGTTTCGGACTCGTATACTGAACCAACAGGAAACGGATCAAGGTGCATGAAAAAGCGCAGTAATTCGGGATGCATTGTCAATGAACGGATACTCTGTTCGATGGTTTTTAAGTGGCAACTAACGCGATTGACTAGTGACAAGCCGGTGTAATACTTCATTGGGCAAATTCATTTTTAATGAAAAATGTAAATATTCATGGGAACATCATACCAAATTCCCATTCCGCTTCTTTTGTGAAAAACCCCTTTAATTCTTTAATTGGTTTAGTTTTACGTAAATCTCGACCATAACCGGATGTTGAACTCATTATGATTTTTGCTGTTGGGTCGATATCCTTTGGTTCCGGTAATGTTTTATGTTTTTTGTAATATGTATGGGTTTTTTGCACTATTTTCATTTGCGATAATTTCGAATCACATAATAATAATTTATTATGTTTTCCGGCAAAATCACATCTTGTTATTAATTTACATATTGGACATGTAACACCTATCGTTTTACTATCATCGATATATTCACATAACATCCATTTTTCACCAGACAATCCACAAAAGCGACACATATTTTTATGTTTTTCTAATGTTGCTATTCTCTGTGATTTCCAAGAACTCGATGATGTCTTTGGACGAGGTCTGTGATGTGGTACTACCGATAATATTAATTTATTTTCTAATGTTGGTAAATCCGGGGTTTCGTCATCACTCACGCTGCATTCATGATCGGATTTTTTCATGTCCGCAGTAAGTGTCATATCACTCATATCCGCTGTAAGTGTTATACCACTACTTTCTGATGGGCATACATCAATCCGATTTATTGGTCTTCCACCACATGTTTTTAATTTCTGATACATTTTCTTTTTCAATGGTTGATATCGTTTTCGATACTCTTGTTGTAAGTATGCCAATTGTTTAGATTTGGGTTGTGCCCGCGTATCATCCATTAATTGACCAGCAGTATTAATAAACTCCATTCTGTCCTTTAAATACTTTTCATCAACATCCACAAAATGATCAACCTTTTCGAACATCTTCCAACCCAACACTGAAATAATATCTTTTCCTTCCGCTTGTTTTTCCTGAATAAACTTTCTATATCCAATATGATCAGTTCTATCAAATGACTTAATGTAAATATGCACACCATCATCCGAATGGGTTTTATACCAACGAAGAAGCATCGGGAAAAACTCTTTTTTATTTTTCGCTAAATCAAATATTTCTCCAGGTAGTCGATGATATCCAAAATATTCATTGGTTAATTCTTTTTTATATTTCTTATTGGTTACCTCAAATAATACAACACCCAATTTCATAACACTTTGATATTCAACCGGTTTCCTGTAAAAACTCTGACTGAAAACCTCTTTGATGTATTTTGTTGATGAATATTTTAGATTACTTATTTTAGATAATTTGAAAACACCCTCAGAAAACATTATACGTTCGGTTATCTCCAATATACATGCACCGGACGTTGGTTGAGAATAATAATGTTCCGGTATTGCTCCTGTTAATATTCTTGATACTGGACTTTTTTGTTCTATTAATGTTATCTCACCATCAATAACCCCAATTCGATCCAATGAATAATGACACTTTGGATATTTAGGATTATCAACTGATGGGGCCTCAAATAATGTGCAATCGTATTCCTCCTCTAAAACTAATGATAATACCTCCTCGAAGAAATGACCCCACGAAAAATTTTCTTGATTACCTTTGTCTTCCACTAATCCCGTTTTATTTTTCAATAACATTAATGGACTTTTGTGTTTGTTCTCGAAAAATAATGTTGGTAACTCGCTACCACCAAACGATTTTTTTCGTGCCTCCAACCATTCAGTCGTTCCCTGCTTTGGTCTATCCATAAATGGCTTCAAGTACTCCTTTATCATTTTTTCTTTTTTTCTCCGAATTTTACCTCGGACATCCTTTTTGTCAGACATACTGATTGTGTGCCACCGTATTGTTTCACATTCTTTAACATAAGGCATATGTCCATTTAAGTCAAACTCATAATGAATATATAAAAATGAATATGCCAGTAAGTCTTCAAGTTATACCACATAAAAAACCATTATGTGGTCGATTCTATTGTCATTGCCCAAAGACGAATGTCCGGAACACGGATTTGATATTCCCGAACATTTTTCTGATGGACTTCAAATATATCAGAAAAAACATGAAATTGATTTAAGGACTGACGATCATCTATGGGTATTTATTACACCTATTGATGACACATGCATCATACTGAAGAAAATAAATAACTCACCGTATGTTTTGATTTGTGGTGAAATTTCATCCGATGACAAAATTATCATCACAGATTCCAATTCTGATTTGTATTGCGTTGAATGGACATTAATGCCTATCTACGATTATATAACATGTAACCCAACATATGCATTATTAAATGCGTACCCACACATCTTTACCAAAAAATGGTTCTGCCAATATATGAAAAATCTTTTGGATGTTGATTTTTCTTTGGGAAGTACAAAATGTATACAATTCTTGAAGCGAACCATAACCAATCATCAGTCAATTGATCATATAATAGATGCAATCAATTCTTCATCAGACCTATACATATCCAGATTTAATTCAATCATATTTGGATATCGGCCATTTCGCGAGTTTATGCTTTGTTTTTACAAAAAAAGACATAATCGACAAAAATCATCGAATATGGTAAGGGCGTTTATGGATATGTATGGCATATTATATAACCGTAGACGTACGACTGCAAGTGATTTTATTGATGATGGATTTCATATTCATGCCTTCAATAATTCTTCGATGGTCTGGGATAAAATAATAAATATAATCGGCTTGGGCGTATTTATTGAAATATTTATGATGTTTCCAGAAACATTTACCGTGTGTCTCAATTGGGATGTGTTACGAATTCAATGTCATAATCTAATCCAATGTTTAATCCCAGAGAAACGCCATTATATATCATATCAAATGGATAGAATTTGTGCATCGCTATTGATGTATACGAATCGATATCCAATATTCCGCGGTATTTATTGGAATCCAGAAAATCATATATTTGCAACAAATAATTTGAAAAAAACCATCACAACGTTTCGTGTCGGAACTTATTTCTTAACACGATTACTTGATACCAGAGAATGTAAACGTAGTTTATCCTGGTTGTTATGGGCGTGGACGATGCCGTATATTGGTTTAGAATTTATGTCACATGATCATAACCCGATATGGTATTTATATAAAAAAATACTTTCGTAGTTATTTTCACAATCCATTTTTTATTTACCATCAAATGTGTCCGGATTGGCATTAGATATTCGAATATAATTTATTTTTTTGTGTTCATCCTGAGTTATCTGTATTCGAATACAATCAATAGCATGTGTGCCATCTGGCGCAGTTAAATGTAACTGAAACACCAAATCGTTATCACGGATAAAATGGTCAGTAATAACACCTGTTTGAATTACCTCAGATAATAATTTCAATCGGGCTATTACCTTTGTCTGTTTTGTGTATATACTATGTTCGGGACGTATAAACATACCAACATCTTTAGATAAAATGTTTTTCAGTTCATTCGAAGAAAATCTACTGACGACTGCGCAGTATAACTGTAATCCAGACATGATCATATATTTATTACACATTCAATAAAAAAAAATCCATACATATATTTATAAGACAGCCAGTCGTACTCTTTCGAGATACAGGACCATTTCTTGTAGTTCGATAATGGATAATTTTTCCTTCAAACCTGAAAGTATATCATCAACACAGACGAAGTCATATGGCAGATTCTCCAAAAGTGTTGTCATACCAGACTTCACGGCATCACATGCATCTACAAATACAGATGTCACAACCGGTGAAATCGATAAACACGTTTCCGGGGTAACCCGATCAAGACCATCCAACAAGTCATCATCACATATATCTTTCAGTTTCATACCGATTTTTGTTTTGTTAACCTCGGTTGTGTCCTCGGTATCGCTGACACTCATTTCCTCGGGGTCTGACATCTCTATATCAGACATATCGGTTGCCATTGGGTCGGACATGATCAAAAGACTGCGGTTTCTAATTATGACTATTTTTAATTATGACTATATCTTTTCAATTTTTATTACAAAAAAATTTTATTATTAATTTATCGTTGTTTACATAAGTGCAAGCATTTCTAATATAAGTGCCCGTTTTTCAGGTGTTATTGTCTTCGAACCAGATAATGTTCGAATCATATCATCCAACGATGCATATTCAGCCGGCGGTAGTGGTTTTTCTTCAATCGGGGGTGGCATCGTCCCTGATCCTCCACCACATAATGGTGCCGGCTTATCTGCCTTGATTGCCTCTTCCTCAATTGCCTCTTCCTCGATTGCCAAAGAGGCAATAATTGATGCTAAAACAATAGGTGTGGGCAGTTCTGGGTTGAAATATTTGCCATACCATTCGGATATATCACCAATGATAGGATTAAATGATCCTTGGATTTGTGATCCTGGTTCATCCATCTTCCAATGTACAGAGGTATCGATATCTTTTGATAATTTTGCGAACCTTGTCTGAAGAATGTCTGTCTCAGATTTAAACAAACTGCGTAGATAACCTTTTGGGCTCCCATCAGGCATAAACATTTCACTTACGAGTTTTTCGGTAACAGTTTTTGGTGATTCTGTTGTGATGTATTTTTTAATTAAATCAACATCTAATCTACCATGATTGATTACCGAATGTTCAATTCCTCTCATACACGCCTCAATATCACTACCATCGATTGGTAAACTATCATCTGGGATACCTTTTCCGGTATAAATCATTTGATCTTCTATCTCTTTTGCCGTGATCGAATCAGTTCGAATACTTTCGATTATCTTTCTTGCTGATGGACCAATAATAACTCCATCACCAAGACCATCAGCAATGTAGCTCAGATTCGGACAATAATCGGATTTCTCTTTTCCAACTGCCTCTCCTCGATAATAATATATGCGATTTGGACATGACGATACACTCGACCTTAAGTGCCAGACTGGGTAAGTAAATTTCATATATGGTAAATTAATGGTAAATCGTGTCTCCGATGCGGATGCTGATTTCAGTGCATCTGTATTGAAATGTGGTGCGACAATTCTGAATCCACGCTTGGCATATTTCAATAGTCTATGTTCATATGTGGTACTTCGTCGGTCGCCATCAATGACATTCACCATATATGTTAGTGAGTGGTTACCACGCGATGTCGCATATACATGTTCGCCGTCAAAACCGACTGCTGATGATCCAAGGTCAAACCCATGAAGTATTTCTGAGATATTTCGATATCCGCGGAAAATAATCTGAAACATATGACCCCCCGACATTGTAATAGTGATCGCGTTCTTTGTTCGGTAATATGTAAATGTACGACGTGACACGTCTTTATCCAATCCCTGTGTGAAAATCAGATCATATTCGGTGGTACAAGTAATTACATTGCCATCAAATTCTCGTTGCCAGATACGTCGGATTCGACATTTTGTATCTGTGTAAGCAATAAGCTCGATATTTCCAATAGTTCCATACTTTGTATTGATTTTACCTTTATTTTTTTTCATTGATGTTAAAATTGCTAAGCGCTTGACGTGTGCATCTTCATCAACAACGCGGAATAGACCAAGTTTTAAGGTATTTAATACTTCATATTTATCAAAATGTGTCAATGTATTTTTCAAGTAGTTGTTTAGTTCAGCCTCCGTTTTTAGCCCATGAACAAATATATCAACGTCGCCACTTAAATATGAATTTCCGGTTAGGATATTCATAACAGCTCCACCAGCAATGCACGTGTTTTCCATTGGAAAACCATTAAGTGCTGGGTATTTTTTATAAAATATATTCTTGAAATGATTGATGTTTTTTGGGGCATAATCTTCATTAAACTTGAGAGACCATCTTTTTTCAAATGTTGGTAATGTATATTTCCATTCCCGGGTATAACCACTAAAGATACAAGGTTCATGTAAATCGCCATCTGTGTCAGCAATTCTATATTCCTCATCTATTTTCTTGATATCATAAATTTCCTTCAAAGTTGACTCCATAATTAGTTCTGTTGTTAATTTTGCAATACAATACGAACGTTTGATTATTTACCATATATATTCAAAAAAAATATTCTTTGATTTACTTATTTTAATATAAATGATTTTTAATATAATATGTTTCGGGTTAAAAAAAGTGTGTTCAAAAA
>Ga0233447_1000081_pt1 | contig 127201 bp, 122 predicted proteins | sample SI_124_October20_3_FD_183014 | JGI IMG/M metagenome (GOLD analysis project Ga0233447, IMG submission 183014) | Seawater microbial communities from Saanich Inlet, British Columbia, Canada - SI_124_October2016_135_MG | ecosystem: Environmental > Aquatic > Marine > Inlet | place: Canada: British...
ATTACATTATATGAAAAACTGCATGACCAAATAAATCAAGATCCCACGAGACTATATTGGAGAGCAAGCGGAATTTTCAAAATCAAAATCTTGGGATTCGGAGAAAATATTTTTTGTATATTATACACTTTAATATGGAAACATGACCGGCCATGACGTCATTGGCTTATATAATTGAACGACAATGTTTATTCTGAAAAAACCTGGCACACTATATATAGGGGCACTTGAATTTTGTCTGGACTGAGTCTTTAAAATGCCAGTACACGTCGTTAATTTCCAGCCGAAACCCCATATAGATAGACAATATAATCGCCCTCGACATCTTAATTTTCCAGTTTAAAAATAGAAAATTTTTCTGTCCAGAATGCTCAAACTTACAACGGATATTCTTGATAAATTAAAGTCCGGTGAAAATCAAGAATGGGATACTTAACCAAGGTGTTCGAGCATTTGCTTCTCAAGCCGAACAACCGCTTCTTCATCATCAACCAACAATAAGTTTTCTGTGCCAGCTTGTAGATTTAGTACTTCATCATTCACAATGGCTTCAATAGATTTTTTCATCAAAGGTAAATAAACGTTAGAAGTTGTACCGTTTCCCTCTTCGCTGTTGACTTTTATATCACCTTTATGCTCCTTAAAGATTCCGTAAACAACCGCAAGCCAGGACCAGTTTCTTTACCTTTCTTTCTGGTTGTGAAATAGGGTTCAAAAATCATATTCCTGATATCAGGACTGATCCCAGTGCCATTATCAGAAACAGAGGGCATGACATAGTTTTCTGGATTAAGGAGACGGTCTCTTAATTCATCACTCTCCAGTGTAATTTCTATGCAGAGCCTGCTGACAATCCGGTAGAGATAGGTGCGAAAATTTGCGGTCGGACGTTACCTGGGTGCTGCATCTAATAGTCTAAGGAAGGCTTCCTGGGAAACGTCTTCGGCCTCCGCCGGATCACCAAGGAATCGGCATGCGATTCACCACACGAAACGCTGGTGACGGATAATGAGCTCACCCAGGACATCAAGATTGCCTTTACCCAGCGTCAGCAAGAGTTGCTCATCTTTGGCATCCTTCATTGTCTTGCCTTTATAGGATCAACGCCGATACAATAGCCCCGACCGAGACGACCCAGAGGATATCAACTTTAAGCCGTAGTACCAGGAAAGCGACGATGGCTATGAGTACTTGGTAGACGCCCCAATTGATGGCCAGAGTGAACTGTATGGTCACGGCCAGGAGCAGCCCCACGAAAGAGACCAACGCTCCGCGAAGTCCCCTCTGAAAGAACGGGTTGCCTTGCAAGCGGTCAAAATAAGGGACAGCCGCCATGAGGATGACCAATGATGGCGTAAAAATGCTTATGGTACCGACCAGTGCACCAGGCAGCCCAGCGATGAGATATCCCACAAAGGTGGCGGTGATGACAATGGGGCCCGGCGTTACCTGCCCCAGAGCGATGCCGTCCATAAACACCTTGCTGTCCATCCAGTGTCTTGCCCCCACTACTTCGTGGAGCATGATCGGCACGGAAGCATACCCCCCGCCAAAAGCGAAGAGATCAACCTTCAACATCAAGGCAGACAGGTCAAAAAGTTTTCGATCAAAATAAAAGAGGGTAAGCAACCCCACCGCCAGGGCCAAAATCATCAGGAGCGGCACGCCCAGATTCTGCAACATGGTCCCATTGCCTACATTCTCCTCCTGCCTGAAATTCAGGTTCTTGTAAAGAATCAAACCCAGGAGGGCTGAAGCGATGATCGCAATAATGGGACCACCCTGCACGACAATAAACGCAGCCGCACCAAGACCCAGGACCACATCCTGCCATTTCTTTATCGATGTGCGGCCAAAGTTTAAGGTCGCATTTGCCACCATGGCAACCACAATAACCTGTAGGCCTTTGAACGCCGAAACCACTGTTGCCAGGTCGTGAGCCTCGCTGTAAAACGCTGCCAGGGCCATCATCAACAGGAAGGCTGGAAAGCCAAACCCCACATATGTGACCACTGCCCCTAACGGCCCTCGGGCGCGTAATCCAACGTAAGCCGCAACCTGCATCGCAGTAGCACCCGGCATGGACTGGCACACGGCTACACCGTGCTTGAAGGACTCTTCCGTGAGCCACTTGTTTTTCTTTACTGCGAGGTCCCGGATATAAGCCACCATTGCCGGACCACCAAAGGCGGTGAGGCCAAGCCTGAGGAAAGCCTGGAAGAGCTTTGGCAGCTTCTCTCGGTGATGGAACTCTACAGGCATGGATGTCCCTTGACGTCACCATGGCACTTCCTGATCTGTTCGGACGAACATGCCTCTGGCGTATCCTTCAGAAGCACTGGTTCTTGACACCCCTTGTTTGAGATGCACGGATGGGTTTTCACATCGCCATGGCACATGCTGATTTGCTCGGTTGTGCACTCTTGAGGCTTTCCCTTTAACTGATCCGGCTTTTCGCAGCATTTCTTTGTATCACACATAGTTATACTCCTTTTGTTTTGGTTGCCGCGCAGACACTTTTCTGCACTGGAAAAAAGAGACGTTAACTGCCCTCCGGGCTCAACACATTGTCGGCCAACTTTTTCCATTGGGCCAGGGTCGTCTCGTTAACCCTGTAATGGACAAAATAGCCCTGCTTATCAGCTTTGACAATGTCAGCGTCCCGCAGAATGCGCAAGTGTTGTGAAACTGCCGGGGGGGTGATGCCAAGCTGGGCGGCGAGAGCATTTACACATAAAGCCCGTTGCTTGAGCAGTTCAACCATCCGCACCCGCGTGTCCACGGAAAGCACCTTGAACATCTGGGCAGTCTTATTCGTCTCAGACACGGCTGTCTCCTTTTTGATTAAGCGTCTACGCAGATACTATGTCAAAACGTCAGCGTCTGTCAAATCAAAAATCTTTTTTGACAGTCATGGATTTGCTTTCTGTCCTTTGGCACTGCCTACAGTTTGAGATTGGATAATCATCTTTAACCATTAAAATGGAATATTTTGTATCTAAAGCTGTCGAAATATATCAGCGGGTTTCATTTGCTCGGTTCTTTTGCCCAATATATAGCCTGTTATACAGCCTATGATTACCGATAAACTCATAGCCGTTGCGGCAAGAGATAATGAAACTGAAATGGGAAGGCGGACAATCTGATTTAGATCCTGTGTATGATTTGCCATGGACGGAACAAAGCCCATCTCCCCTGGGATCGGAATAGAAATGGATAGGAATCCTAATAAAAAAGAAATCAAATAACCCATCATAATTCCAAGCAATCCGCCCATAATCGTCTGGATAAATGTTTCAACCATCAACTGCTTTTGAATGTCTGTCCTTGTCCAGCCCAGGGCCTTTAAAATACCGATATCTTTAACGCGTTCCACAAGATTGGAAATCATGGTTTTTATGATCAGCAGGACGGCCCCTATAAGGCCCACCATTGAAGCGATAAGAGAAAACTTATCTGAAATCATAGAAACCCCTCCCATAAGCTCAAGAAACGAATCTGAACTGTTAATGGAAGCACCTTTGATTTTTGAAGAAATTTGTGATTTGATTCGGTTTTGTATTGAGGGATCTTTTAATCCCAGGTAAATCAGATTTACTGCATCTGTATTTTTTCCAAGCAAATCCCTGGCATTATCAATGAGCATATATATATTACTAGCCGAAACCTGGGCACCCTCCTTGATTTCAATGGTTCCCACAACATCAAAAGCTTGACCGCTTATTATAAAGGAACTTCCCAGTTTAATTTTTTTAAACTTGGCAAAATGTTTTTCTAAAGCTATTTCACCCTTTTTTTCAGGGAAACGGCCTTTATATATCCAATCTTTTGCTTTCAGACCACCCAGAGCAGGCTGCTGTAAATCTACTCCCAAAATCGAACTAAACCCGGTTTTGGTAAATTCCCAAAGCAATAGTGCCTGGGCAGATGCATTAATATTTTCAAGATTTTTGAGTATTGTCAGATCCTGCGGTGAAAACAGCTGGTTTGAAAACGGCAGTCGTATGCCTCGCATTGATTTCGGCTGGCTGCCGGAATTACTCTGTTGCTTTTGGGCACGCTGTACAACAAGGTCTGCCCCCATATCTTTAAATGGTTGTTCCGCAGCTTTTTTATAGGCAGACGACAGGGCATTGATGGAAATAAATAAAGCTATTCCGACGCTAATTCCGAGAATGTTCACTAAAGTCCTGTTATTGCGATGCCTCAACTCTTTAAAAACATAGGAATAATACATATCTTACCTTTATTTATCTTTCGTTAGTTGGTCCAGTAAATCAGCAAGATCCTCAACTTTCCATTTCCCCTGAAAAGAAGATGGCCCAGATCCGGTGGGAAAACCTGAAAATTTGATTTTACGATCGTTGACAAGCAATTCAAACTGACCATCAACCCATATGATCATGGGAATGTGTTGTGTTATCCCCATTTTGGTTTTAAAATCAATCCCCTCTTTGCTATCAAAATCATACCAGGATGCAGTTACTTTATCTTTGTAATTCGGAAATAAAGCGCGCAGCTTTCTTAGGGTAGGCTGCAGGGGACCATGGTTCATGAAAAGGACATCAACATGTACAGGCTCTTTGGAAAAAGAACTTGATGGACTGACCATTAAGAGAGCTATTATAATAAAAAAGAAAACTTTGTTTTTCATGATACAACCTTTCCATCCTGCATGCGAACTATGCGATCAGCAGATGTTGCCAGATCCTGATCATGGGTGACCATCAGTATGGACATTCCATTTTTCTCATGAAGATGTTTTAAAATATTTATTATTGCCCCACTGGTTTCTGAATCCAGATTCCCCGTGGGTTCATCTGCAAAAATAATTTCAGGACGATTGACCAAAGCTCTGGCAATAGCCACCCGTTGTTTTTCTCCCCCGGAAAGGGTTGAAGGTCTGTGATCAGCCCTGTGATCTATCTCCATTTGACAAAGCAGTTCCATTGCTCTTTTCTTGCGTTTTTCTTTGTCCATTTTTATGGGGAAAAGGGGCAGGGCAACATTTTCCCAAGCGCAAAGGGTTGGGATAAGGTGAAATGATTGAAAAACAAAACCCATTTTCCCACGGCGAAACAATGCCAGTTCATTTTCAGAAGAATCTGTAATTGATGTACCATTGATACTGACAGTACCGGATGTCGGCTGCTCCAGACCTGAAAGAATGGACAAAAGGGTCGTCTTTCCACTACCGGATTTTCCCACAAGACACACAAATTCCCCGTTTTTTATTGTTAAAGAAACTTCTTTAACTACCTGTAAAGAGTCAAATGTTTTGCTAAGATTTACTGCGGTTAAAATATTATTCATTCTTAAGTACCTCCGAGGGTTTTATGCGTGCAATGTGCCGGCTTAGCAAGCCACCGGTTACCGCACCTATGACCGTGGATAATATGATAGAGAAAGCAGCCAGGCGCCATGATATAGTTACGGGTAATTGAAGCGTTTTAAAAACCGGATCACCTCCGCCCGGAAGGAAATGGGGCGTTGGACTCATTTCCCAGGGAATGGGGATGTTGACTTGCATGTGTCCTAACAGAAATGTTGCTATGAGTGTGAATATCAATCCAAGTATTCCCCCTGCCAGGCATTGAAGGATTGATTCCCCTAAAAATTGACTGACCACATCTTTGTTTGACCATCCCACTGCCTTGAGAACACCTATTTCATTTGACCGTTCTGCAAGATTTCCTGCCATAGTTTTTAATACAATCAAAACAGTGATGACAAGAGCCATCAGAGACGTTGCCAGAGAAAATTTATCCGATAATGAAAAAAGACTTCCCAGGTGTTTGAGAAAAGAAGCAGGGGTAGTTATACTGGCTTTTTCTCCAATAATATCTTTAATTGAACGAGCCAACGCATCAATTTGTTTAGGGTTTGCCTTGATAAACAGAAGATTGGCATCTTTTGATTCAAAGGGTGAAACATTTTGTACTTGTTTGGATTCTTTGGCCATTTTTTGTGCGTCAACCATATCAAGATAAATATTGGCTACGGCTATTTTGGTAGCCTTGGATGCATCTACAATACCTGAAATCTGATAAGTCTTTCCGCCCACGGTTACGTTATCTCCGGTTTGGATATTATAATTTTTAGCGTAAGAAACCTCGGCAAGAGCCTGATTTTTTCCTTTTTCCAAGAATATTCCATGGGTCATTTGAGTGCGTAAAATTCCAGGCCCGACAGGGTTTTCAGGGTCTATCCCCAGAACTATGGTAAAGCGATCTGCATCAAACACCCAGAGTAGCAGTGCCTGGCCAAATCCCTGTATTCCCTGTAAATGACGAATTTGTTTAATTTCATCACTTTTTATGGTAACAGCAGAACAGGCAAAAACCGGCCCTACAAGATTTTCCGGTACATTACCGGCCCGTTGTACAGTGATGTCGGCACCAATTTCTTTCAGGGGCATTCGAGCGGCCTCAGTATATGCCGATGAAAGTGCATTGATGGTGATCAATATGCAAATACCAAGGGCAAGGCTGAATATTGCCGTAAGTGTTCTTCTTTTTCGAAAATATAACTCTTTTAATAGATATTCCAAATTCATCATTGGTCTCCATTGTTAAGGAAAAAACAGTGTTCTGTACTCATATTTTTATTCAGGAGTGCGAAAAAACGCTCCTGCTGATTTTCGTTCAAAATATCTTTGACATCAAGAAGGTGAGATATCACTATCCTTTGTATATTATACTGAGTTGCAGCGATCTGTTTTTGCAATCGGTCAATTTGGGTTTGGTCAATATTGTTTTGAGACAAAAATTTAACAAGCAAATCTTTTTTTATTGTTATGGTTGAATAAAGCGCTCCAATCTTGCGATGAAACAAAGCGGCCATGGGTTCCATCCTTATCTGCTGGGCCGGTGTGAGTCTCAATACCTGGTAAAAATGATGATTCATCCGGCTTGAAAAGTTTCTGATGGGCAATGGTTGATGACGATGATAATAAAAGTTATATCCAACAACGCTTAAAACAGCGACGTTCATTGCCACTGACAAAATCAGAAGAGATACAACCAGGTTATTTTTCATATTCATACTCCATATTTGTGGATACCATATTAAAATATCCATCGGCTATTGACCCTATAGGTATTGCATCGAAAACCGTCAAGGATGCCAGCGTAAGTTCCCGGCCGGAATAACTGGATGAAGAATGGTCAGAAAGAGAATAAGGATTTTGAATCAACAAATTACCTAAAAGGGTTCCGGTTAAAAGACCGACGATTATCATAGCTATCGCAGCTGATGGAACGGGGAACAGCCTTAAAGGTTTGCCAAACAAACGATTCCACAGGGAAGTCTCAGCCACAGAGTTTATAACCTTACGTGTAAACATAGGATCAGGTTTGATCTGTGGCAAACTATTAATCAATTGGTACGTCTGCCCTAAATCCGCAAGATATTTTCTGCATGAATCACAATTGCCAAGATGAGCTTTAATATTATCCCTTTGGGACTGACTGACTTCTCCATCCTGATAAGCCGACAGCTTTTGTCTAATCTTGTGACATATTTTCATTATAATCCTTTAGTTTAGCTTCAAATAGAGGGGCATTAATCAAATCTTTTTTTAATGGTTTTTTGCCCTTTCTATACTATTAAACACCCGAGAACCATAAAACCTGCGTTTTATTTTTTTACACCCATTTTTTTTCTGAGATTTTTTTTTGCTCGAATAAGCAGTGCATCCACTGCTGAGACAGAACGACCCATGATTTGAGAGATTTCACTATAGGACAATCCCTGGTTAATTTTTAAAACAATAGCCAGCTTCTGGGCAGGTGGTAATGTGTCAAGGGCATTGAAAATCTGGTGATATTGTTCAGCCTTCAACAGGCGGTCTTCCGGTGTTACAGGATTAACACCTGCCTCGGATTCCAATATATCCATCATATCCGGCTTATATTTTGGGGACGAAGAGATGGAAAATAAATTTCTAATTTTTAAAAATCGGTGCCTGTTGATACAGAGATTTGTTACAATACGATAGAGCCATGTGCTGAATTTAGCTCGGGGTTTATATGTTGCTGCTGACTCCCACACCCTTAAAAATGCTTCCTGGGCCAGATCTTCAGCTTCTGTTCGGTCTCCCATGAAATGCCAGATAAAATTTAAAACTGAATTTTGGTGAGACTGTACCAGAGTTGCAAAAGCATCTCTATCTCCTTTTTTAACTCTGACCATAAGAGTTGCATTTGTTACATTCTGAGGACCACCCATTACATCATTACCTCAAAGGAAAACTATTTGATGAGAAAGAAAATAAAAGAAAATTTGTTAACAATTAAATCCTTTAATTATAGAATTAATTGTATAATGTTTGCCATATTCTTCTTAATTTCTAAACCATAAAATCTCATAAATATGATAGCCTTTTAAAGGCTGTTCAATAAAAATGAAAATACAATAAATAGTGCGCTATTGCAAATTCGATTCCGTGCCCAGATTCTTTTTTTATAGAAAAGGAAATATCCAGCGTAGAAATGATTAGAAACTAATTTTTGTAACAAATCCATAGTGTTTATTGATGGTATAATCGCCCAGGAGTCAAACTCCCTAATTTACCGAGCATTTCTTTTACCAGTCCGGGCTTTTTAAATATTTCCAGAATACCACATCTTGTATAGACAGTTTTTTTATCCTTGGACGTAAAAATCAATTATATGGAAATGAGCAAGACCGCATTGAATAAGGCTCCGTTAACTTTTATTGGAGATACACTTGAATCTGAAAACTCATGATTTCTTGTAAGATTATGGCTTCAATTTATAACGGATATCAGTCTTGATTTGTAATGATATCTTTAAAATTTCCCACTGCAGACTTTGTCTATCATCAGCCTCTCAAAGGCTTGCCAGTGAAGACGATCACTACTTCTGCCAGTCCTTCCTCTCTGGTCTTCATAACTTGTTATCAAGCAAGGCCTCCAGGCATTTATAAATCAAGTACTCCGGCTCTGTTAAAAGCTTATTCTGCGGAAAATCCTTTGCAGTCATTATCTATAGCATGTCTTTTAGATTTCGGAAAATTTCGACAATGGTCGGGCTTGGTTTCATGAATCTTACAGATATATTTATCTTTTTTAGGGAGTTTTCTTAACCAAGGGCAGCGATCTACTGGTTCGCCGGTCTTCGGATTGACCCAAATATCATTCAATCCTGCAAATGAAACCACCCAATCCAAAATGTCATATCGATTTTCCCGTTCCCAACGTAGCACATCAGAATCAGGAACAGACGTCTCAATGGCATCTGATAAATCAATACAGCAATGACCGCATTGGATGCATTCGAATTTTTCCATTTCAGTTTCAACCAAAATTCCGATGTCATCAGTTTTAGGGTGCCTTGCGACTTTTACACTTAACCTCTCAATCTTTGAATATACCTCTGCAATTATCTCTGGCGGCTTGGGATTCAACATATCTATAAAATTTTCCACCAGGTCAACACCGTAATAGAATTGTTCACTGCTATCTGATTTTATCCACAACCCATTACGGTCGACAAAATCTAATGGGTGCACCTTTATTTCGTCTTTTCTGGTATCAAAATTCCCATAATTTTCTATTAGCGGTTTGATCTCTTCTTGTTTTTTTAGTTCAGATTGCATCATAAGAGTGTTTTTAAACTCTTTCACGGCTTCAGAAATAGAAACAAATTTTAGATATTTTTTGCCCATGGCAAATTAGTCCTTAAAAAAGTGGTAATTTTCATAACTCCGGGCCGTTCACTGTCAAAGAAGATACATGATTCAAACGTAGATATCAAATGATCGATTTTTAAGGATTTGATTTTGTTTGAGTGATACTGGCAAAAAATACAAAAATAAAGAACATATCTGCCGGTAAAAAAAATGGGATATGAGATGATTCCATTATGGATCGAAGACATTATAAGAGGTCAGTTCCGATTTATATCGGCACTTTAAATATTTTACACTGTGGACTACTCCAAATCCAGAAGGATCAAAATGCAGAATTTCAGAGGGCAGACTATTATTAAATAATCTTGGATTTTCTGTATTGTTGTCCGATACGATATCATGTGGTTTTTTTGAAATTTTATAGATCGCTCGGATAATTAAATTTAATTTCAAAAATTCATTTTTGATCTGTTTTTAAAAAATCTTACGGTGAGCCATAACTGGCTATAATCTAAGCTTTTCAGAATTTAAGAAAGAACCCGGACTATCCCCTGTGAAGGGCATCTTGCTTCCCAATGATCAAGATTCTTCTGACAATACCCAGGGTTCTTTTATCATGCATTCTGTTTACCATATTTCCGGTAAATCTTTGGTTTGAAAAAAGCTTAAATATTGGGATCGGGTAAAGTCTGAAATACTGCCTTTCATATAATGGGCTGCCATCTTTTTAAAATAGGGGAGATCAAAAAAGATCATATCTTGTTTTTTCCGGCATATTTTGAAATAGTTTCGCAGTGGATTTTTAAGCGCTTGGCAATGCGAATTAGCGGGATGGAACCTTTTTGGGTGACATCGTGAAAAGCACTGTCAGATAATTTTTCAAGTCTTGCAAGCGCTTTGGTTCAGATATGTTTTTTATACCTTTGCTTTGTTCAGGTCGAATTTGACAGATGCTTTTTGAACATTTGAGGGAATGTCGATTAATAAAATCAAGTCATTCATCAAAAAAGACCGCCATTTCAATGGTAGCTTCAAAGGATTCTATGGCTGATAAATCCTGTCTTAAAAGGTTTTCTGCATCATAATCAAACACAAAATCTTGTGCTTGAGGGGAATTTATTCATCACGCAGATAATTGAACCTGGAATTCAATTCTTTAAAACCTTTTTTTAAGAATAGTCGGTTTCAACCAGTTTTGGTCATCTTTTTCAGGATATTCAATATTATAATGAAGCCCCCGGCTTTCCTTTCTCATTAAAGCTGATTCTATTATCAATTCAGCTACTGAGGCAAGATTTCGAAGTTCAATTAAATCTGCAGTTACCTTAAAATTCCAATAATACTCATTGATTTCCTTCTGGATATTCTGGATTCTTCTCTGGGCTCTTTGCAGGCGTTTGTCCGACCTTACAATACCTACATAATTCCACATCAAACGCCTGATTTCATCCCAGTTATGGGTTACAACAATTGCTTCATCACTGTCTGTAGTATCTGTTTCGTCCCATTGATCAAGGGTGACACTTATTTTATTTTCAATGGCTCCAAACTCTTCAATAGATGCCTGATATGCCCTGTGGGAATAAACCAGTGCTTCCAGAAGAGAATTTGATGCCAGCCTGTTGGCGCCATGAAAGCCTGTACATGCGGTTTCTCCTACAGCATAAAGGCGTTGAATATCGGTTCTTCCGTTCAAATCAGTGGCCACTCCGCCGCACATATAATGGGCAGCCGGAACAACGGGGATCGGCTCTTTTGTAATGTCGATCCCATACTCAAGGCATTTAGAATAAATATTTGGAAATCGTTTCCTGATTGCATCCGAATCTTTATGTGTGATATCCAGGAAAACTGACTCAGCGCCTGTTTTCTTCAATTCAGTGTCAATGGCCCTTGCAACTATATCTCTACAGGCAAGATCCTTGTCCGGGGAATATTTCCCCATAAACCTTTGGCCTTCAGAGTCTATTAAAACCGCCCCCTCTCCTCTTACTGCCTCTGAAATAAGGAAATTCTTTGCTTCAGGATGATAAAGGCAGGTGGGATGAAATTGTACAAATTCAAGATTTGCAACGGAGGCGCCTGCCCGATAGGCCATGGCAATACCATCACCCGTTGCTATATCCGGGTTGGAGGTATAAAGATACACTTTGCTTGCACCACCCGTTGCAAGTAGAGTAATTCCAGCATAAAAAGTTTCGATTTTTCCGGAATTATTATTCAAAACATAGGCCCCGCAGCATATATTTTCTTGCTGGGTAGCTATAAGCCCGCTTCTAATACTGCTGGAAAACGTAATTAAATTTACTGCGATATGATCTTCTAAAATAGTGATATTTTTATTTTGTTCAACGTTTTTTACCAGGGTATCTTCAATCTCTTTACCTGTCAAATCATGTGCATATACAATTCTTTTGGCCGAATGTCCTCCTTCCTGTCCCAGGGAAAAATTATACTCACCTTTTCCTTCTTTATTAAAAATTGCCCCCTGTTTTACAAGTTCTTTAATTCTTTGGGGACCATTTTCCACTATCATTTTCGCAACTTGTTTGTCGCACAGTCCATCCCCTGCAGAAAGCGTATCCTTGATATGAAGGTCGAATGAATCTATTTTACTGAATACTGCGGCTATCCCTCCCTGTGCCAGGGCTGTATTCGTTTTCTGTATTTGCTTTTTGGTAATAATGGTGACTTTACCAAACCCGGCCACTTTCAGAGCATAACTTAGCCCTGCAATACCGCTTCCAATAACTAAAAAATCAGTTCTTTTAATCATAATAGTCTGGTTCTTTTCTTTTTGCGGGTACTTAAACCTAAAAACAAACCAAGAATAAAAACTCCTGCACCGCTTAGAAACAAAAGTTTTTGCTCTTTGTTGAAATTGTTTTCCAATGTCTTGATCTGCCCTTTCTGGGATGCAAGTAGTCCTGCCATTTTATTGTATTCTGCATCAAGTTTTAAAAAACCACTGGATTCCTGTTTCAATTTATTGTATTTTTCTTTGATTTGAACCAATGCTGCATTTTCATCTGTAAGTATATTATTCTTATCTTCAATTAGTTCTATTTTAGAAATAAGTTCCTGATTCTCTTTTTTCAAATTTTCAATCAGAAAAATATCTGGAATTTCCCGGGTTAAAAACCTTGTCAAGACCCATCCGGTTTTTCCCTGGTCTTTCTTTAAAAGGCTCCAGTCATTTTTATATTCAACCAAGTCAAGTTTGTCACCGGTCTTCAATATGTCAACAATTTTGTGTTCAATTCCCGGGCCCGTCCTCATTGTAGCTTTTGTGATCCCTGCCACATATATGTCTTCAGCGGATGATGGAGAAATAAAAACCACTATACATAAAAACATGGTCAACATGTATTGATATTTTTTTACCATACTATTGTCATCTCCTCTTAATTCTGAGATTATTTTTTGAATATTTTTTATCCCATCCCTTTATCATTGCGCACAGCCTTTATCAATATGAAAAATTATTTGGATTTAGAAAATAGTTTTGATATAGACAAAATGCAAACATCTCTTTTATGGGCTGAAAGGTTTATAAGAAAGGTGGAATACAAAAAACAATATTTTAAATATTTTTTTAAAAAAACCAGACTTGAGAAAAAGAGAAAAAACCTTTCCTTTATAGTAAAGACTTATGTATAAACAAATAAACACTGTTTAATTTATGAAGTAACGAATTTGGATTAAAAGCTTTTATCACTGAAAAGGCACCCTAAATATAAGGAGAAATAAAAATGATTGACCAAGCATGGAAAACACCTTTCTGGCCTGAAGGAGTAGCACACGATGTAACCAATTATCACTACCCTCTGCCCCAAATCCTTGATGACACTGCTAAAAAGTACCCTGATAATGTTTATACCATTTTTAATGGTGCCACCAGGACTTATACCCAGGTCAAGGATACTGCAGACAGAGTAGCCACCTTTCTTGCGAACAAAGGGATTAAAAAAGGAGACAAGGTTGCAATTTTTCTTCCCAACATACCCCATTTTCCTGAAGTTCTTTTTGGTATCCTTAAATCCGGTGCAACAGCTGTGAATTGTAATCCCGCATATACGCCTTCAGAACTCAATTATCAGCTCAAGGATTCAGAATCAAAAATAGTTTTTTGCATGGACCACCCCCTTTTATATCCCAACACGGTTAAGGCCATTAAAGACACCCAAATTGAAACGGTTATTGTCTGCAATATCAAATCTTATCTTCCAAAAATAAAGGCTTTTCTGGGTGGGCTTTTAGGTAAAATACCCAAAGCAGACAAACATGAATCCGGCCATCTCATGTTTGATGACATTGTTGCCTCATCCAGCCCGAATCCGCCTACCCTTGATATCAATCCTGATGAGGATACTGCTGTAATGCTCTATACGGGCGGCACAACAGGTGTCCCCAAGGGAGCGGAACTGACCCATTCCAATTTCACCTATGATTTGGAAGCTTGTGAAGAATATTTCAGGCTGGTCCATGAAGAGGGGGGAAAGCCGGAAAAATTGAGGCATGGAGGATATCATACATTTCTTGGCGTTTTACCCTGGTATCACAGTTTCGGTATCACAAGCGCTCTGCTTTTAGGCGCAAAGATAGGAAGCAGACTGATCTGCGTACCTGATCCCAGAGCCGGTAATCCGCCTTTTACCGTGGTCCTGGAGGCGGTGCAAAAATACAAGCCTACTTTTATTACTGCCGTTCCAACCATATTTGTTGCCTTTACAAACCATGCACTCCTGGACAAATTTGATATTTCATCCATAATGGGATGCCTTTCAGGCGGTGCTCCCCTGCCTCCGGAAGTGTGCAGACAATTTGAAGAAAAAACCGGTTCTATTATTTTCGAGGCCTATGGACTTACTGAAACCGCGCCTGCTGCCTCTATCAATCCCTCATTTAAGGAAACCAGAAAAATCGGCACCATTGGTTTCCCTCTTCCGGGAACGGACATGAAAATTGTTGATTTGAATGACAGCACAAAAGAACTTGCCCAGGGAGAGGACGGAGAGATTGCCATTTGCGGTCCCCAGGTCATGAAGGGATACTGGAAAAGACCGGATGCAAATGAAGAAGTTTTTAGACAAATTAACGGCAAGCGGTATTTTCTGACAGGGGATATAGGAAACATTGATGAAGAAGGATATATAACCATCACAGACCGTAAAAAGGACATGATCATTGTTGGCGGTTTTAACGTGTATCCAAGGGAAGTAGAAGATATCCTTTATTCACACCCAAAGGTTGAATTAGTTGCAGTAGTTGGCGTGCCCGATGAAAAAAGTGGAGAAAAAGTAAAGGCCTTTATTAAGCTCAAAGAAGGAGAAACAGAAACACAAGAGGGAATTACCGCATTTTGCAAAGAAAATATGGCCGGGTATAAACGGCCAAAATTTATTGAATTCAGGGATGAGATTCCTTTGTCAAATATTGGAAAAGTTTTGCGGCGCGTTTTAAGGGATGAAGAGCTTAACAAGTCTGAGTAATAATGTTTATCACCTCAGATGCGATGGAGAGACCGAAAATACCGGGAATCCAGGAAACGGTTCCAATGGGAGGCCTTGACCGGCCATGATCCGGCAGAGCCTCCTGGGTATCTTCAGTTAAAAAGGGTTGTTTGTTTAAGGGCTTTTCAATGGAATAAACTGCTTTTACTCCTTTGTAAAGCCCTCGTCTGTGAAGCCTCTGCCTGACAACCCTTGCCAGAGGACAAACGCAAGTCTCGCTGATATCTCCAGTTCTTATCATGGAGATATCAGTTCTGCCTGCCGCACCCATGCTGGAAATCACAGAAAGATTCATCTGTCTTGCACCAACAATTAGGTTTATCTTTGAATTAAGGCCATCTATGGCATCCACAACCACGTCAATATCTTCAAACAAAAGATCTTCAAGGCTCTGGGCATTAATAAATGTCTTGTGAATATCAACATTGCATTCCAGGTTAATGTCTTTTACCCTTTCATAGGCAAGAACTGCTTTTTCTTTTCCAATGGTAGAGTTTAATGCGTATAGCTGGCGATTAATATTTGAAGCATCCACTGTGTCGAAATCAATAAGGTGCAAATTTCCAACGCCTGTGCGGGCAATGGCTTCTGTTGCATATGACCCCACAGCCCCAAGGCCAAAAACAGCCACTGTTGCATTTTTTATCTTTTCCATGCTTTTTGTTCCGAGAAGCTGTCTTGTTCTTGCAAACTGATCCATTACCTTACCTTTCTTCATCCCAATATGGGATGAAATAGTTTCATACTATTATCATAGGCCTGGTTTGAAAATTTATCAAATTCCATGTCAACCCTGGCTGATGCAATCTGTGCAATGGCTGGTAAATTTTTGGGTTCATTGAGACGGGATGCTTTTTTCCCCAGTATATGTTCCGGCAAATAAGGATAGATATCAGGTGTATCTGTTTCCAGGACAAACCTTTCTTTTGATACCCTTTTCAATGCCCGCACTACTTTTTTAGCATTGGGTTTGGTCACTGACCCTGAAAAAGAAATATACAGGCCATTTTTTTCAAATATCGGAATCATATCTGCAGATCCGGAATAAGAGTGGATTAACCCTGGAACTTTTAATTTTCCCATTTTTTTAAAAATATGGATAAACGTTTCCCAGGCGTTTCTTACATGGATATTAATGGGACGTTCAAGTTCTATGGCAAGGATTAGATGATGCTCAAACACCTTGATTTGGGTCTCCCGGTCACAGGTTTTATCGGTAAAGTCAAGTCCTGTCTCTCCAATGCCGGAAGGATAAGCCAAAAGATAATGCTCAAGATATTCTTTCCATTTATCAGATATGCTTGCCACAAACCATGGATGAATACCGAAACAGGGCAGAATAGAGTCAAAATCCTTTGACAACTGAGCAGTTAATTCAAAATTTGTTTCCATGGTGGCACAGGAAACCATGTACTCAACATTTGCTATCTTTGCACGATCCTCTATCCACGGGATATCTGAAATGATCCTTGAATCATGCAAATGACAATGTGAATCAACAAATTTCATTTTTTAGCATACTAATATTAAAACAAAAAATTAAACACAGCCACATACCCATCCCAATTGTTTTGCAGCAAGATCAATATCCCATTTAGATTTATCCCTTTCCCCAACATAATTTGAAGCTGACCTGACCTCAATTATGGGAATATCATAAAGCAATGCGATATGGGCACAAGCCGCTCCTTCCATGGCCTCCATCACAGGGGAAAAAGCTGAATAAATCCTGTCTGCATGTTTACCCGAAGATGTAATTGAAGATACTGTGATAAAAGCGCCCTTGGTAATATTGATCTTATTTGATTGGCCTTTTCGGCACAAAATATCATGGTAATGATCCACTTGGTCTTGATCAAAAGAATAAATTCCTTTTCTAGTTTTAAGATTTTGCTCAATCAAATCAAAAGGCAGAGGATCATTTTCTATAGAATCTGTTTGAATCCCTGTATGGATATATTGTTCCTGTGTGGCAATGGCCACATCCCCTATATTACACCCTGTTTGCTTAAAAACACCTGCAATACCCGTCTGTAATACCAAAGAAGGGAATGATTTCTCAAGATACACGGTTAATGCATGGGCAGCATTGAACACTCCCGGACCCGTAATCAGAAGATCATATGTTTTAGGGCCGACTTTGCCGGAAATGATTGCCAGCCCGGTTTTGGTCAAATATTTTGAATCACCCGGGTGCAGAGCTAAAAAATGAGATATCTCAAAATATGTTGCAGCTAAAATAAGAAGATCAGGATTCATTGATCATATTAGCGATGGCATTTAATGCCATTTCATAGCCATAATGGCCGAATCCTGTGATCCGGCCCGTGACAATATCCGCCAGCATTGACTTATGCCGAAAGGCTTCTCTTTTGTAGACATTAGACAAATGGATCTCAACCATGGGGCAGGACATCATAGCCAAAGCATCTCTGAGTACAACACTGGTATGGGTTAAAGCTCCCGGGTTAATGATAATACCATCAAAATTTTCATTAAAATCCTCGTGAACTTTATCCGCGATTGCGCCTTCATGGTTGGACTGGAAAAAAAATAGTTCCAAGTCCAATAATTCAGATCGTTCTACAAGTTTTGCGTTTATCTCATCAAGGGTAAGATACCCATATATTTCAGGCTCGCGTTTTCCCAGCATATTGAGGTTTGGGCCGTTAATGATTTGAACTTTTTTCATTTTTTACCTCATTTTTTGTAATTGTTTAGCCCATTAAAAGAAGTTATCTCAAAGCCCTGTCTGATGGATATTAGCTATAATTTTGTGCAGCCACAAAACCCAGTTCAAAAGCATTCAGATTCTTTTCCAGAAAAGCCTTTTTTGTCCTTCTTTTAATTGCTTCTATCACGTTTTCTTTTGTAAATCCAAGGCTTCCGGACTCAATTAAAGCGCCAAGAAGAACAATATTAACACTCATCGGGCTTCCGGCTTCTTTGGCAAGTGCCATTGCATCAATGGCCACAAGACTTGCACATTTGTCTTTAAGCAACTCTTTAATATTCTCAACATCAGGATAAACACCTTTGCCGATGGATACTGTAAAAGGTGGCAGGGTGGCTGTATTTGTGATAACTTTTGTATCCTTGCTGCATCTGTTTAAAGCTCTTAATGTTTCAGAAGGCTCAAATCCCAGAAGAATATCTGCCTCACCATCGGAAATTATAGAACTTGTTGCTTCGCCAAAAACAATTGCGGATTCAACAACACCGCCTCGTTGAGCCATTCCGTGTATTTCACTCATCCGAACCTGCACACCTGAAATCAGTGCAGCTTCACCCAGAACCTTGGATGCCAGAAGATTGCCCTGGCCTCCCACAGCTACCATGATTAGTCTGGTTGTTTCCATTCTTATATCATCCTCTTTTTAAAGGTTATTTTTTTACCGGCGTGATCGCATTTTCAGGGCATATCTGTGCACATACGGCACACCCTACACATGTATCTGCATCAATTTTAACCCTCCCGTCTTCAATATAGAAGGATGGACAGGCAATAGTGTTCACACAATCCTTGTGATCAACACACCTGTCAGATACTTTAAATGCTCTTGGCTTCAGCAGATTCAAGCTTTTTGCATACAAGGCGCAAGGCTCCTGGGAAAGAATAACTGAAACACCTTTATACTCCAGTGCTTCCCGGATCGTTTCAATGCTCTTTTTTACCTTAAATGGTTTGATTACTGAAACATGTTCCACACCCAGGGCTCTGACAAGTTTTTCAATATTCACACGGCCAAAACCATCCAGACCGAATCTTTCCATGTCCACACCCGGATGGGGCTGATGTCCGGTCATGGCAGTGGTACCATTCTCAAGTATGACCAAAGTAAAATTATGGTCATTAAATACTGCATTAACCAACCCTGTAATACCGGAATGGAAAAAAGTTGAGTCCCCAATAAAAGAGACCACTTTCTGATCTGTGGCTTTCCCAAATCCGCAGGACGTACTCACCGAAGATCCCATGCAGATAACAAAATCGCCTGTATTTAACGGCGGTAGAAAACCCAGGGTATAACAACCAATATCAGTGGGGCAGATGATATCCATATCCCCTGCTGCCTGCTTCACCTCATAAAAAGTTGCCCTGTGAGAACACCCTGAACAAAGATTTGGCGGCCGCATTGGAATTGGAGGAACATTATCGGAAGACAATTTTTCTCTGGGTGTATACTCAATACCAAAATAAGAGGCAATATTCTCTCTCACCATGGCAGGATCATATTCAGAAAGCCGAGAGAAAAGTGTTTCTGATTTGCCATTAATGGGAATCATTAATCCTTCTTCCTGAGCAAAAGCTTTTACAGTTTCTTCCATAAAAGCTTCACCTTCTTCAATCACCAATACTTTTTTACAATCTTTTAAAAAATTCTTGATCAATTTTTCCGGCATGGGATTTGAAAACCCCAATTGTAAAATTTTTGTATCCTCTTCAACACCAAGATCTTTTACTGCATCAAGGGCATAATGGAAACTTACACCATTTGCAATGATGCCGAACTTTCCCGATCCTTTGATTGGATTAAAGTCGGATGATTCACAGATGTCTTTGGCTTTCTCCATTTTTTCAAGCAGTTTAACATGAAGCTGTCGTGAAACTGCCGGGACTGTCACACATCTTGAGGGTTCTCGAATAAATTCCCCTTTGGTTTGTCTTGGTTTCATGTCGCCAAAGGTCACAAAGGCATTGGAATGGTTGATCCTTGTGGTGGTTCTTAACAGAACAGGCTGATGCAGTTCTTCTGAAAGATCAAAGGCATATCTCATCATTTCTTTGGCTTCAGGCACAGAAGACGGTTCCAGCATGGGCAAATTCCCAAACTTGGCATAATATCTGTTATCCTGCTCATTCTGGCTTGAAAACATGGCCGGATCATCTGCTGAAAGGATGACCATGCCGCCTGTCACACCGACATAGGCCAAGGTCATGAGAGGATCTGCTGCTACATTTAATCCCACATGTTTCATCATGCAGAACGTACGAAGTCCTGAGTTGGCAGCCGCTGCCGCCACTTCCAGCGCCACTTTTTCGTTTGTGCTGTACTCAAAATAAAGGTCTGATTCCTGGGACATCTGGAAAAGATTCAGCGATATTTCAGAAGATGGGGTGCCAGGATAGGTAGTGGCAAAAGCTACACCAGCCTCAATCGCACCCCTTGCAATGGCTTCATTTCCTAGAAGCATAATTTTTTCACCTGGACTGTCATTTAATAATTTGTGCATATGATCTCCTTATCTTAAAGGCAGTTTACTATAATTATGAATATAATTTTTCTGCATCCTCAAGGGATGCCGCATATCCTTTAAATCCATCAACGTCTTCGCATGAAAGAATTGAAGCAGATGCAAAAAATCCTTCCACCATAGTTTTCTCACCATGCTTTATCAGGCCCATAAAAAGGACAGGAACAAGACTGATATTATCTTTTCCTTTTTTAACGGCAAAATCGCAGGGTTCTTTTGTATTGTAAACAGCATATAAACTATTTTGCACGGGCATCAGCTGAACAATCTCGGGATAATGGTGGTGGTCATGGGTATGATCGCTGCAATGATTACACATAAATTAACACCTTTCATTATAATCTTTGAATAATTATCAAATATCTGTATTTTAGCAAATTCCACATAAAATTATATGCTTAGCTTTATTATAGCCATCATATGGCTATAATACACTATGGGTATTTATAATATATATTTTAATTTTTGCAACAAAAACTATGAATTTTATTAATATTTTCTTTAATACCATTTTTATAAGAGTTAAAAATATCTATATTGGTAGACACAAATGGCTTATCTCCCAAGGCTCTTTAACTCCTCTTTATTGAAATGGTAGGCTGAATTGCAATGGTGACAGAGCACTTCTACAGGGAAAGGGCCGTTTTTTAACATATCTTTTTTTTCTTTCCCAGGTAGATTTTTTAAATACCCTTCCATTCTGTCTTTTGAACATCGGCAAAAAAATTCCACCCTGCTATTGTTCAAAAACTTCGGTTCAAGGCTTAAAAAAACCTCATTGATAATTTCTTGTGGTTTATGACCTTTGGCAAATAATTCACCCAATGAATCAATGTTCTGAATCATTTTTTCAGCTTTAATAACCTTTTCAGGAGCAGCACCGGGAAGTGCCTGTAGAAAAATCCCACCTGCCCCTTTTACGGATTCTTCTCCATCAAAAAAAACACTTAATTTAAACCCTGTGGGAATCTGTTCTGATATTAAAAAATAATTGGCCAGATCTTCCGCTATGGATCCATGCACAAGACTCACCTGTCCGGAATAAGGTGTGGGGGCATTATCCAGATATTTCGTCATAGTAAGAAACCCTGCACCATAAAGGGTTGACAGATATTTTATTTTTTCAATATTTTTTACTTGAATCTTCCTTGTTTTAAGACACCCTCTGACTTCTCCAAACACATTTGATTCAACTTCCAGTCCTTTGACAGGTCCTGAACATTGAATATTCATAATAACCCTTTCATTTTTCCCTTTAAGAGTCGAACAAAGAAGGCCGGCTGCAATATAACCTTGTCCTAGTATGAGGGTTTCCAAAGGTCCTAAATCGTGGTTTGCCCTCATTTCATTCACCATCCGCGTGGAGTGAATGATTGCTCCGCGCATCTTCTTATCCGCCATTACAAATCTGAAAATTCTGTCCTTTGCAGATGCTTTAAATTGTTCTTTTAAATCTTTATTAAAAATATCTTTTTTAATCATATCTCATCTTCTTTCCATATTATCATGTGACAGTCCTGTCAAAACTTCGAAGCCCGATGGCCTCGGCAAGATGATGCCGCTCAATTTGGGGGGCATTTTCAAGATCTGCTATGGTTCTTCCCACCCTGATGATCGAATGGCAGGCCCTGGCAGAAAATCCTAAAACATCAACCGCCTGTCCAAGGATTTTTTCACATTCAATTGTTAGGTGACAAAACTCTTTCAAGTGGCGGCTGTGCATCCTTGCATTATTGAATATTAATTTTTTCTCTAGCCTTTTTTCCTGAATTTTTCTGGCTTTTTTTACCCTTTTTCTTATTTGGGAAGAACCTTCGCCTTTGTTTTGAGGAACAAGGTCTTTATACTCAACTCTGGGAACCTCAATCTGAATATCAATTCTATCCAGAAGCGGACCTGAAATCTTTGATCTATATCTTTGAATCTGGGGTTGGGTACAGGTACACTTCCCCATTGGATCAGACATATATCCGCATGGGCATGGATTCATAGCGGCCACCAACATAAATTGTGCAGGAAAAGTTACTCTCATGCTGGCCCTTGCAATGGAAACTTTACCTTCTTCAATTGGTTGTCTTAAAACCTCCAGAACATTTTTTTTAAATTCCGGCAGCTCATCAAGAAAAAGAACGCCGTTGTGGGCCAAACTAATTTCTCCGGGGGCAGGTTTTGATCCACCACCTGCAAGGCCTGCCTCGGAAATAGTATGATGGGGGGATCGAAATGGCCTTATTAAACTATTTACTATTTTATTGTCGATTAATCCCAAAACTGAATAAATTTTCATAACTTCGATCATTTCTTCAAAGTTAAGGTCAGGCAGTATAGTTGGCAGCCGTTTTGCCAGCATGCTTTTCCCTGATCCCGGCGGTCCCGTCATTAAAATGCTGTGGAACCCTGCTGCAGATATTTCAAGGGCTCTTTTCGCATGGTGCTGACCCCCCACTTCGGACAAGTCCATTCCATATACTTTATCGTGGAATCGTGTTCGAGATTTCAGATTCATATGAGCCTTTTTAATTTCAACAAAGCCTGAAAAAAAATCTACTATTTGGGACAGAGTTTTTACGGGCAATACATCAATACCCTCTACCAATGATGCTTCATCCGCATTTTCAAAGGGAAGAATAATTCCTTTGTATCCCTTTTCTTTTGCAGCTAAAGCATAGGGAAGGGCCGCTCTGACAGGTTTGATCGTTCCGTCCAGGGAAAGCTCGCCTGAAATAAGGTAGGTGTTTATCTTCTCTTGCGGAATAACTTCAGATGCGACCAGGATACCAATGGCCACGGGCAAATCAAAACCGGTTCCTTCCTTTTTGACATCAGCAGGAGCAAGGTTGACCACAATTCTTTCCATGGGAAATGTATACCCACAATTTTTGATAGCAGTCTTAACACGTTCTTTGCTCTCTCTGACAGAAATTTCCGGCAGCCCGACAATATTAAAAACAGGTAACCCATAGGAAATATCAACTTCAACTGCAATAATAAATCCATCAATCCCTTCCACTGAACAAGAGTTTACTTTTGCAAGCAACTTAGCTCCTTTTCAAATTGTTTAATCTGATGGTATTATTACTCTTTACACTATTTGATCTTAATTTTCTCTATCAAAACAACAAAACCCTAAAGAAATTTTTCATTTGCTTTGCTTTGTGTATTAAAATCAGATATATATAGCAATCAAAATTAATAAGCATATAATGAATTATAATATAAAAAATTTATGACCAAATATTTTTTGCAAAGAACACTCTCAAAAAGCGTCTCGGTTTCAGGTACCGGAGTTCATTCCGGGAAAAAAACCCATTTGACAATACACCCTGCACCGGAAAACCATGGCATAAAATTTCGTCGGATTGATTTGCCCGGTACCCAGGATATCCAGGCTATTTTCAAACTGGTAGTGGACACCAGCCTTGCAACAGTTCTGGGAAACAATGGTACCATTGTTTCAACCATAGAACATCTAATGGCCAGTTTTGCAGGCCTTGGCATTGATAATGCCCTGGTGGAGGTCAATGATCATGAAATCCCGATTATGGATGGCAGTGCCAAAGTGTTCACGCAACTCTTAAAGAATGCCGGTATTATTAAACAAGCTGCTCCAAAACATTTTTTAATTGTTAAAAAACCAATTAAAGTAGTTGATAAAGACAAATCCGTTATTGCCTATCCAGAGCCCTGTTTCAAAATAACCTGTAAAATTGATTTTCAACACCCTTTAATCGGAAAACAGGAAATAACTTTTGACAGGGCTAAAAACAATTTTGGAAAAGAGATCAGCCAGGCCAGAACATTTGGCTTTATCCAGGATCTGGAACTTTTAAAAAAATTCAGTCTTGGTAAGGGTGGAAGTCTTGACAATGCAATTATTATTGATAAAGATAGAATTTTGAATGAAGAAGGGTTAAGATACCCTGATGAATTTGTCAGGCATAAACTTCTAGACAGCCTTGGAGATTTTTCCCTGCTTGGCATGCCTATTAAGGGGCATATCATTACCCACAAATCAGGACATACCCTGAATCATTTATTTATTAAAAATTTTTTAAAAAACAAAGACGCCTGGGAAACAGGGCCGGCAAAAATGGAATAATATTTTATACAATGATACTCTCCTCTCTTTATAGAAAAACTATTACATTTATTTTGTCACTGGGTGTAATGTTTTACCTTTTCTTTCCTTTAGTCACTTTTGCTGAAGAAACCGCTGCCATAGAAAACATCAAACTTGCGAATACTCGCGATGATCTTTTAACATATTTTGATGTGAAACAGGCATTTACTGATAAAATAAACCAGGCTGTACTCAATGGCGTTTCAACTACTTTTTCATTTTATATCACCTTATATAAAACTGACGATTCATGGTTTGACAAAAAAATATCTAATATTGAGATTAAATCTACTTTAAAATATAATTCCTTAAAAAAAGAATTCTCTATTTTAAAACCCTGGAAAAATGAAAAACCAATTGTCACACAATCCTTTGACGAAGCAAAATCTTTGATGACTGAAATTGACAATTTAAAAATCACAGCATTAAATCAACTTGTAAAAGGGGACAAATATCAACTTAGAATCAAGGCCAAGCTTGATAAAGTCACCTTACCATTATCACTTCACACTGTTTTATTTTTTCTCTCTTTTTGGGATTTTGAAACAAATTGGTACTTAATCAATTTTACCTATTAGTGTTCACAATGTCTTAATCTTGCCCTAAATTATACATATGGCTGAACCAAAACATATAAAAGACGAACAGGCCAGAAAAAAAAAAGAAGGTATTTTAATACTCATTATACTGATTGCAGTGGGGATTCTCACATTTATTGAAACCCGCATCACAAATTTCGGGAGTTCCTTTCCTTTATCAAGCACTGTATTGATGTTTATCCTGATAAATACTAATTTATTGCTGTTGCTGACTTTGCTTTTACTGGTCTTTAGAAATCTTGCAAAGCTTTACTATGAAAAAAAGAATAATATATTTGGTTCTAAACTCAAAACTCGACTGATCTCTGCATTTATTGTTCTTGCCCTTTTACCTACTACTGTTCTGTTCTTTTTCTCCATTCAATTTATTTCCACCAGTGTTGCATTCTGGTTTAATGCTCCCGTTGAACAAACCCTTGACAGCTCATTGGCTGTTGGTCAAAAGCTTTATGAATATATTGAGAAAAGCAATGAGTTCTATGCTAAAAGAGCCACGTTTCAAATAGACTCTCGAAAACTTTTGAACAAAAAAAACGAAAAAAAACTGGCCAGGCATTCCCAGGTCATACAACGCGCATTTAACCGGCATGCTGTTGAAATTTATACTTCTGATGGCAGGCGAGTAAGCCTTTCCCTGGCAAATGAAGTGCAAAATCTTCATTTTGGTCTTTTAACCAGTAATGAATTAACAGGCATCCCTGAGGGGCGAAATACCCGCACGATTTCTCAGAACATCAAAGAAGGAGAATTTTTAAGAACTATTGCTGCCATACCTTTTGGTACAGATCCCAAAAAAGCCCAGGCATTCATTGTTATCACCACCCTGATATCACCAGATCTGTCTCAAAACCTGCAAGCTATTTTAAAAGGAGTTGAGGAATATCATCAACTCAAGCTGGCCAAAAAACCCGCACAGATATCCTATTATATTGCTCTTTCAATTGTTGCACTTTTGGTTATTTTCTGTGCGATCTGGTTCGGGTTTCAGCTGGCAAAGTCCATCACCATCCCCATAATGAAGTTTGCCGAGGGAACGCAAAGGGTTACGGATGGAGATTTAAATTATCAGATAGATTTTCAAACTGACGATGAAATCGGAACCCTTATTAAATCCTTTAATATAATGACCAGGGAACTGGCTTCAGGAAGGGAGCAGATAGCACTTTCCGGTGAGATGCTGAAACAACAGAATGCCGAACTTAAAAAAAGTCGCCAATACATTGAAATTGTTTTAAAAAATATTTCTGCGGGGGTAATCTCCATTGATAATATGGGGACCATTACAACCATTAACAAGGCTGCGGAATCCATGCTGGATATTAACAGTCGTAATATTTTAAACCAGAATTTCAAAACTGTTTTAAGAACTGATTATTTAGAGATTGCCAATAAAATTTATGACCAAATGGCCCAGGGGCAGGAGACAATTGAAATACCCCTTTCCACAACTATTTCAGGAACCCCTAAGCACTTTTCAATCAATTTTAATACACTAAAAGATGATCTGAATCGAGATATTGGAGCCGTGCTTGTTTTTGATGATGTCACCGAACTTGAAAAGGCCCAGCGAGTTGCTGCCTGGAGAGAGGTTGCCAGGAGAATTGCCCATGAAGTAAAAAACCCATTAACACCCATAAAATTATCTGCTCAACGGCTGAAGCGCAAATATGGTAAAAAAATAAATGATGAAATTTTCACGAACTGTGCAGATACCATTGTGGAACATGTAGACCTGATTAAAAATCTTGTCAACCAGTTTGCCGCTTTTGCCAAATTCCCGGATGCAAACGTTGCCCAGTGCAGAATTGAAAATGTTGTTCTTGAAACGATCGCCCTGTACAGGGAGGGTCTAAAAAAAGTAGATATCAGATCCCAGTTTGCACAAAATATTCCAATACTGAAACTGGACCACCAGCATATGAAACAGGCATTTATCAACCTGGTTGACAATGCAGTGCATGCTGTAAATAAAGAGGGAATAATACTAATTGATGTTTCTTTTGATGAAATTTTAAAAATTGTAAGAATCGAAATTGCTGATACGGGCAAAGGTATATCTGATAAGGAAAAAACCAGATTGTTTGAGCCTTATTTTTCCACCAAAAAATCAGGCATGGGACTTGGACTTGCCATTGTCAACTCTATTATTTCCGATCATAATGGTGTAATAAGGGTTCAGGATAATAAGCCCAGAGGTGCAAAATTTATTATTGAGCTTCCGGCTTAATAATTAAACTTATTTCAGGAGAAAAAAGGATGTATCCTGCTGTATTGATTGTTGATGATGAGGCAACCATTATAGAGTCCCTTGAAGGAATTCTTTCAGACGATGGTTTTGAAGTCATACATGCGTTTAACGGGTATGAAGCATTAAAAAAAATTGAATCTGAATCCCCGGATATTGTATTGTTAGATATATGGATGCCGGGAATGGATGGAATTGAAACATTAAAAGAAATTAAAAAAATAGCCCCTAATCTTCCCGTTGTTATGATTACAGGCCACGGGACAATTGAATCTGCGGTTGATGCTACAAAATCAGGAGCTTATGATTTCCTTGAAAAGCCATTATCCATTGACAAGGTCATGGTAACCATCAATAATGCGCTGAATTTTAGAAAACGTGAAGAAGAAAATATATATCTGCGGAAAAAGAGTATTGAAAAAAATTCAATTACCGGAACCAGCCATGCTGTTCAAAAACTGTATGAAGAAATCATGAATGCTGCGCCTTCAGATGCTTCTATCCTGATTAGCGGTGAGAATGGTACAGGAAAAGAAATGGTTGCCAGGACCATCCATCAATTGAGTTTAAGGCCTGAACAGCCATTTATTATCATCAATTGTGCTGCTATTCCTGAAGAAAATCTTGACAGCGAACTCTTTGGCCATGAAAAAGGCGCTTTTAAAAAGGCAACGTCCAAAAACAAAGGCAAATTTGAACTTGCCTCGGGAGGAACTCTTTTCCTTGATGAAATCGGGGATATGAATATCAATACCCAGGCAAAAATATTAAGAGCCCTTGAATCAAAAACATTCCAGAGGATAGGCGGTGGAAGGACTCTTCACATGGATGCCCGGCTTATAGCTTCATCAAATAAAGATCTTGAAAAAGAAATTGAAGCCGGCAATTTCAGGAAAGATCTTTTTTTCAGACTTAATGTGATACCAATTATTGTTCCTCCTTTAAGGGATAGGAAAAAAGATATTCCTTTACTCGTGGATACATTTCTTGAAAACTTATCCAAACAATCTTCAGAAAAGAAAAAAAACATATCTGAAAATGCTCTGGGCCTTCTTCTTGATTATGAATGGCAGGGCAATGTCAGGGAATTGAAGAACCTTTTGGAACGGCTTTCAATTATGGTTGGAAAGGATCATATTAATGCGGCAGATATCCCCCAGCCATATAACCCGATTCGTGAGCCGGTCAAATTGCCTGACAAAGAGCTCTTCATTTATGAAGATGATCTATCCAAGGCTAAAAAACAATTTGAAAAAGATTTTATAAAGAAAATGATTGATCTTGAAAGTGGTGATTTAAAATCTGCGGCAAAAAAACTTGGCACATCTGTAAAATATATAAAAAAAATAATTCATTAATTTCATGAGAGTAATCAGCGGCCTTTGCAAAGGCAGAAAACTCGTCAAACTTTCGGGAAGTCAAATCCGCCCCACATCGGATCGAACCCGGGAGAGTATTTTTAATATACTGGGCCAAAAGGTCAAAAAGGCAAAGGTGCTTGATCTTTTTGCAGGCACAGGTGCTTTAGGGATAGAAGCCTTAAGCCGGGGGGCGTGCCATACCACATTCGTTGATATATCCTGCGGCATCATCCATCAGAACGTTAAACTTTGCAGTTTTGAAGAAAAAGCCATGGTTATATGTTGTGATATTATCAAAGAAAACATTCCTGTAGGACTCAATGAGCACAGATTTGACATTGTGTTCATTGATCCGCCTTATGGGAAGGGGTATATTGAAATCACCTTTCAAAAAGAATTATTTACTGATCTGATTAACGATAATTGTATCATAATTGCAGAACAATCCTGCAAAGAAGACCTTCAAATCAAACTTCCAACCCTTGACATTTACAGACAAAAAAAATACTCAAAAACAAATATTTATTTTATAAAAAAAATTTAAAAAGGATATGATAACAATGCCGGATAAAAACAAAATTGCAATTTACCCTGGTTCTTTTGATCCCCTGACAAATGGCCATATTGATATTATTGAACGGGCTCTGGAAATTTTTGACAAAGTTATTATTGCCGTATTGAATAACCCTTCTAAAAAAGCATTGTTTACCATGGATGAAAGGGTAAAAATGATCAAACAAAGCTTTAACGGTAAAAGCTGCATTCTGGTAGATTCTTTTGGCGGGCTTCTTGTGGATTATGCAAAAATGAAAAATGCGGTAGCTATTATCCGAGGTATGAGAGCACTTTCAGATTTTGAAAGCGAATTCCAGATGGCTCTGATGAATAGAAAACTAAATAAAGATGTGCAGTCTGTTTTTTTGATGACCGGACTTAGATGGATATTTACCAGTTCGTCTATTATCAAGGAAGCAGCACAGTTTGGTGGAGATATCACTGATATGGTTCCGGAACCAGTCCTGCTGAAAATGCTGGAAAAATTCCCTAAAATACAGGGATAAAACAAAACTTTAAGCGCATCTGCCATACTGACTTTCACACGGGATAGGAAAAAACAATCGAAAAGAATTGAAAAAGTTGATATATTATGAATTATCACGATGTTGCTCCTTGTCGGATGGAATCAAGCTATTACTATCGTTACATTATCGTTGGCATCGCATTCCTAGTCATGATGATTGCCTGGGGAGCCAATTACAGCTTCGGTGTTTTTTTTACACCGCTTCTGGACGAATTTAAATGGACCCGTGCAATGACATCCGGGGCATTTTCTCTTGGAATTTTTCTTGAAGGTTTCGGTGGAATGTTTATGGGCCGAATTTGTGACAGGTTTGGCCCCCGGTTGGTTGTATCCATATGTGGAATAATGCTGGGTATGGGATATATGTTGATGTCACAGGTTTCATTTATCTGGCATCTTTATCTTTTTTACGGCGTTGTGACCGGTATCGGGCTGAGCGGTACCTATGTCCCTATTATTTCCACAATATCCAAGTGGTTCAACAGGCGAAGAGGCCTTATGACCGGTATTGTTTCAAGCGGTATGGGTGCAGGTACCCTTCTTATGGCGCCCTTTGCATCCTGGTTGATTGCGATTAGGGGATGGCGCTTTTCCTATATGATAGTTGGTCTGGCAGCACTGATTATTATCATGGTATCAGCCCGTTTTCTGAGGATGCCAGAGGGTGTTGCTACCCGCATGCCTGCCATACAGCCGGGAAAAACCCTTTTGATCCAAAACCCTCCCCCAGGAGGTGTTGCTGAAATTTTTAAAAATATTTCTTTCTGGCTGGTCTGTATAGTTTTCATATTCTGGGGAATGGTAACCTTTGCAGTCCTTGTTCACATTATTCCGTTTGCCATTGATACTGGATTTTCAAGAACCGATGCTATCAATATCCTGACAATATTCGGAGCAAGCGTATTTTTTGCTAAAATCATTACCGGCATTGCAGCCGATCGCCTGGGCAGCAAACCTGTCTTTGCTATGGGAATAGGAGTGTTTACAATAGGCCTGATTATGATTTTGACACTAAATGAACTCTGGGTATTTTATTTGTTTGCTGTTTTTTTTGCCTTTGGCTACGGTAGCGGATCAGTTATTATGCCTAATATTGTTGCCGAGATGTTCGGTCTTCGCCTGCATGGGGTTCTTTTAGGAATTGTGAACTTTTGCGCCTGCATCGGATGTGCTACAGGACCGGTTGCAGCCGGTTGGCTCTTTGATATAAACGGCAACTATTATGCGGCTTTTATAACAATTACCCTTCTTGGTGTGATGAGTTTTATAATGGTATTGTTTATCAAAACCAGGAGGAAAAATAATTTAATATAATTGATCTTATGGCCGTCTGATTTCTATTTAGTTTCCTATCCTTCAATAAAGAGGTTCAAGGAATCGATTTGTTCTTTGTCGTCGGTTTCCATGACTCTGATAATATCCTTGTGCATTCTTTTTTTCAACTCGCCGAAAATCCCTCTTTTTTTCATAAAGGTTCTGGCAAATGCCAAAGAATCCTTGACAAGCTCTTCCTTGTTAGCACTTGCTTTAACGATCACATGGCTGTCTGCAAGTTCCTGGGCTCCAAGACGTTTTCCTGAAAGAATCATTTCATTAAATTTATATTCAGGGATGGATTTTCTAACAAAGGCAATCATACCGGGAAGAAAGGGGATACTGATATCCACTTCTGGAAAACAAAAGAACCCTTTGTCCTTTTTCATAAATCTAAAATCGCAGGCGCAGGCCAGCATGGCACCATTCCCAAAGGCATGCCCGTTAATGGCAGCGATTACCGGAACAGGCATGAATAAAATTTTTTTAAAAATTGTGTTCATCCCATACATAAATTCTTTTATGCTGTCAAAATCCTGCTCATTCATTTTCTGGCCCAGCCAATCAACATCAATCCCCTGGGAAAAATTTTTTTCATCTGTAGAGGTTAAAACAATCGAATAAATATCTTTATTTTCAATTATTTCATCAAAGCATTTGTTCATCTGCTTCACAAAATAAAGATTCTGTTTGTTCGGGCCATTACACATATTGATGATTGCCACAGACTCATTTTGTTCCCATTCAATTATTGCCATAAAGCTCTCCTCGCAAAAATAGTTATCATTCTTAAAAATAAACAATGTTATTTGTAAATTAAATATCTTAATAATTCAAGTTTAAACCAGGCTTTCTTAAACAGATATCATATGGATCATGGGAAAGAAAATCTAATTGACAAGCCTTTCTTTTTCTGACAAGCTCCTCTATGGTAAAAATTAATAATTTTGAGCTGTAATATATTAAATCAGGAACATTCCATGATTATTGGTATTGATGTTGGCGGTACACACACGGATGCTGTTCTTTTAAGCAGCAACGGCATTGAAAAAAAAGTTAAAGTGTCAACTGACTCTGCAGATCTTTTCAATACTATTCTCTCAGGCTTTAAGCAACTTTTGAAAGATATTGATCCAAAAAATATTAAACGGATTGTCATCTCAACAACCCTGACAACCAATGCAATTGTTCAGCAGAATATGAAGCCTGTCGGAATGATTGTTTCAGCAGGACCCGGTGTTGATCCTAAATCTTTTAGCACTGGTGAACACTACTATTGCGTAGCCGGCTCAATCAATCACAGGGGAAGAGAAAAAGCTTCGGTTAACACCATGGAGATTGAAGATATTGCTAAAAAGTTGAAAAAAGCCGGCATTGAATATGTTGGCGTTGTCAGTAAATTCTGTGTTCGAAATCCCAGCCACGAAATTCTCATTAAACGAATTTTAAATAAATATTTCAAAAAAATATTTTTAGGACATCATGTTTCAGGAAATCTCAATTTCCCCAGAAGAATTGCTACAACCCATTTAAATGCCGCTGTGTTTTCACTTCATAAATCTTTTTTTGAGGCAGTGAAACTTTCCCTTGAACAAAAGGGTCTTATGGTTCCAATTCAAATCCTGAAAGCAGACGGTGGCACCATGTCTCTTGAATCTTCAATGGCCTTTCCAGGTCAAACCGTTCTGTCAGGGCCTGCGGCAAGTATTATGGGAGCCATCCCCTATGCCCCTTCAAAGCAGGATGCAATTGTACTTGATATCGGCGGGACAACAACTGATATTGCCTTTCTTGTTGACAAGGCACCATTATTAGAGCCCATGGGCATACAAAGAGGGCAATATAAAAGTTTGATCAGATCTTTGCAGACCGATTCAAAAGGTATTGGTGGCGACAGCACTGTAAGAGTAATAGGGAAGGAACTGGTCATCGGTCCTGACCGCTTGGGGCCTGCAATGGCATTTGGCGGTCCTGAACCTACTCCAACAGATGCCCTTTTTGTTCTGGGGCTGATGAAGGATGGAGATCGAAAAAATTCTGTGAAAGGGATTCACAAAATAGCCATGGAAATGGGACTGACAGATAATGAAACAGCTGATCAAATATTTAAAAAATGCTGTTCCATCATTTTAAAAAAAACCTTTGAAATGATTGATAAACTAAATTCCAAACCTGTTTATACCGTACATGAATTTCTTGAGGGATATAAAATCAGCCCGAGAAAAATACTTGTACTGGGTGGGCCTGCCAAATATTTTGCTAAAAAGATAGAAGAACTATATCATATAAAAACCATTGCAGTGCCTGAATATTCAGTGGCAAATGCTATTGGCGCGGCTCTTGCCAGAACAACCTGCGAAGTTTCTTTAAATGCTGATACAGAGCAGGGTATTGTAACTGCCCACGAAGAAGGGTTTGCAGAGCCTATTTCCAAAACATATTCTGAAGATGACTTAATTGAGACCGCACACACACTTTTAAAAGAAAAAGCAATTAATTTTGGGGCAGATCCAGACAATATAGGTGAAGTGGAAGTAGTAGAATTTCAAAAATTTAATATTGTACGAAATTTTTCACCCAGGGGTAAGATATTCAGAACAAAAATGCAGCTTAAACCAGGTATAATAAAAGGTTTTGAAAATATTTTGCAATAATTTATTGAGGTATAAATGTTAAAGGCATTAAATAAAACAGGTCTTGTATTTTTCCCTGCGTTTGACTGGGCCATTGATCCGACTCATCCTGAGAGAGAAGAAAGGCTACTGTATACCCAGGATCAGGTTACAGAAGAAGGCATTTTTGATATCAATGGGATTATTGAGTATAAACCCGATCTTGTTACTTACCAGGATATTCAGCGGGCACATTTTTGTGTTCCTGATGAAAAAACCATTACCACCCAATCCCACTTGATCAGTGCAGGAGGTGCCAAAGCTATTGCAGATGCTGTTTTAAATAAAGAGGTAAAAAATGGATTTGCCCTGGTTCGTCCGCCCGGGCACCATTCCATGAGGATCTCCCATGGCGGTAGAGGCTTTTGTCACATCAATATTGAAGCCATAATGGTGGAGTATATCAGATCCCAATTCGGCATTAAAAAAATAGCTATTATTGATACGGATTGTCATCATGGAGATGGTACCAACGATATTTTCTGGCATGATCCTGATATATTGTTCATTTCCCTGCACCAGGATGGAAGAACCATGTATCCCGGCTCAGGCTTTCCAGAAGAATTAGGAGGCCCTAATGCCAAAGGATCAAACCTGAACATACCACTTCCACCAGGCACGTCAACTGAAGGATATCTTTATGTTATCAGAAATTGTGTATTACCTGCCATAGAAGAATTCAAGCCTGATCTTATTGTCAATTCTGCCGGACAAGATAACCATTATACTGATCCATTAACCAACATGAATTTTTCAGCACAGGGGTATGCAAAACTCACCAGCCTGCTTAAGCCTGATATTGCTGTTCTTGAAGGGGGTTATTCCATTGAAGGAGCCCTTCCCTATGTCAATCTGGGTATTATTCTTGCATTGGCAGGCCTTGATTATTCAGGGGTTATTGAACCGGATTTTAATCTTGAGCGTCTGAAACAATCGGTTAGTATCACAGATAAAATTAAAAAAACTACTGATCTTGTTAATTCCTATTGGCGCCAGAAAAAAGAGTTAAGGCAAAAAGCAGGAACTCCCGGAGACATTGCAGTCAGACACAGAGAAATATTTTATGATACTGACAATATCTTTGAACGACAAAAAGAAAAAGTGCGAATCTGCCGAGACTGCGGTGGTTGCTTTGAAATAGATTCCAATGCCCAGCCAGGGCATCATATTCTTGCTGTGCATATACCCATTAATGCCTGTAAAGCCTGTATTGAAGCAGGGTATAAATTTTTTGATCAGGCAGATAAAAGTAAATTTAATAAGGTTTTTTTACAGGACAGAACAAAAAACAATTATGAAATAAAGTGACACTGGATACGAAATCCTACAGATATCTTGAAATAAGATCCCTTGTTATTCAGGCCGTAAGAGATTTTTTTACTAAAAACCTTTATCTTGAAGTAGAGACACCCATTCTTAGCCCTTGTATTATTCCAGAGGCTCAGATTGACCCTGTAACTTTTGAAGACATGTATTTACAGTCTTCTCCTGAACTTTGTATGAAAAGGCTCCTTTCAAAAGGCTTTAATAAAATTTTTCAAATCTGTAAATGTTTCAGAAAAAACGAAAGGGGAGCACATCACCTGCCCGAATTGACCATGCTGGAATGGTATGCAAAAGATGATTCCTATCTTGATTTAATGGATCAATGCGCAAGGCTCATAAAATTCATAGCTGATAGGCTCAACCTTAAAAATCAGATCAAATATCAGAACAAAATCATAAACTTAAGCCTGCCCTGGAAAAAGCTTACCGTTCAGCAGGCATTTGACATCTATGCAGACAAAGCCTTAAGTAATGCACTTGCTGATAACAGTTTTGACGAAATAATCAGCCTGCAGATCGAGCCCCACCTTGGCAATAAAAGCCCTTGTTTTCTATATGATTATCCGGCAAGCCTTGCATCACTTGCAAAACTTTTACCGGACAATCCCCATTACGCCCAACGATTTGAATTTTACCTGGCCGGTATTGAGCTTGCAAATGGATTTACCGAACTTAATGATTCTATTGAACAAAAATCACGATTTGAAATTGAAAACAAGATTCGAAAATCTCAAAACAAAACTATATTCCCCCTGCCGGAAAAATTTTTAACGGATATAGAAAAAATGCCGGATGCTGCAGGAATTGCATTAGGAGTTGACCGGCTTGTCATGATTTTCTGTAATGTCATGTCCTTAGATGATGTGGTAACCTTTACACCGGAAAATCTATAAACCTTTTTCGTTCCTTACTTTTGAAATTCTTTCCCGATAAAAAAAGACATGATAAGACACCCTATAATAAAAAATACCAGTGAAGCATATAATTGGCTGCCCACCTGTGGGAGCTCGTTTATATTGGTATAAATCTGCATATTCTGGGCAACACATATCACACCATCTTGTTTTATATATTGCTGAGCCATGATAATGCTTTTTTTAAATGGCCACAATGCATATAAAGATCCGATCATTAATCCCATCAGAAATGCTATAGTTGCGTTATAATATTTTTTCAAAACAGCAGTTATAATTTTTGCAAATAAAAGACCGCCCATAACGATACCGATTGCAAAGCATAGTAAAAAGGCCAGATTGTCCCAATTCAAATTTTTTAAACCTGATATGGCTGAAATAACTTCAAAATACTCTCCCATAAGTATAAGGACCAGTGATCCGCTTATCCCGGGAAGAACCATTGCAGAAACTGCAACCGCCCCGCAAATCAATGCATAACCATATTCATCAAGCGTATACCTTCCTGTAAATGAAAATGCTGTAAAGTCTTGTTTCTCTTCTTCAAAATCCTGATTTTTCAAATACTGATCTTCATAAATTTCTGATTTCTTTTTTATTTTTTCGTAGGGATTAACTGCATAAGTCACATACATTGTACAGATAGCTCCCAGAATAATAAAAAAAAGCAGATAGGCTTGTTTATCTTTCAGCATTTTTACAGGGATGATGATGGATACCAGGATCAGGCCAAAAAACAATGAGTATGTAAGGCTGAAATGATGAACAATCAGATATTTCATCAAACTTGAAAGAGAAAGAATGGCAACAACAGCACCTGCTATTAGCTTAAAAAGAAAAACAAAATCATTCTTTCTTAAAAATTCAATAAAAATCTTTAAAGAATGTTCTTTACCTGCTTTAAAGACAAGGTTGATGATACAGAATGAACAATACAATATATTGGCTTTATTAATCTTGCTCAGGATAGAAAAAACACGTTCATAAATTTTAAAAATCAAAAGAAATGTACCACCGGAAACCCCTGGAATAATATTTGCTGTTCCCAGGCAGAATCCTATAAGAAGTTCTTTAATGAACAATGATCGTATGGTGTTTTTTCTCATCGGTTTTCTTTAAGATCTATTCGTTCCAACCATGTTGACCAATCAATTTTACGAATCTACATGCACCGAGATTTGTTGTTTTTATATTGTCTTCGGTTTTTTCAAGCCGTATCAACTCCTGGGAAAAATTATCCCCGACCGGTATTACAAGACGTCCTCCGATTGAAAGTTGTTCTATCAGAGGAGAAGGGATTTGTTGTCCGCCTGCAGTAACAATGATGGCATCAAAAGGACCTTCCTGTTTCCATCCTTGTGTCCCGTCTGAATACCTAGTGACAATATTATGGAATTTAAGCTTATCAAAAAGCTTTCTTGTCTGTAAAAATAGAGCGTTATTCCTTTCTATGGTATATACTTTATATACTATCTGGGATAATACAGCTGCCTGATATCCTGACCCTGTTCCAATCTCGAGCACTCGCTCGTGACCTTTTAGCGCAAGGCTTTGGGTCATTTCTCCAATAATATAGGGCTGGGAAATGGTCTGACCTTCTCCAATGGGCAGGGGGAAATCTCCATAAGCACTGTCCACAAGTGCTTCACTGACAAATAAATGCCGGGGTACTTTATTCATTGCCGCAAGAACCAATGGATCGGTTACCCCCCTTGAAGCTATCTGTTTTTCTACCATTTCACGACGGCGGCTGGCATATTTTTTAGGTTCATTTTTCATGTCCATCTTAATACCAGCAACCACAGCGATCGTCAAGAAGATACAGTCCTTTTGCCTCTGGTAATCTTGCCTTGATTTTTATCTTTAATATCTATAGTAATATCCCTATGAACAGACTTCAACAAATCATCAGAGCGTTTATCATTTCCTGGATTATTTTTGGATTGGGTGTGATTGGATATATGGTTATTGAAAAATGGAGTTTCCTTGATGCCGTATATATGACTGCCATTACAGTTACTACTGCAGGGTTTATGGAGGTGCATGAATTAAGCTCAGCCGGAAGAATATTTACCAGCATAGTCCTTGTTGCAGGTGTTGGCTACTTCTTTTATATAGCCGGGCTTATCGTACAATCCATAGTTGAAGGAGAAATAAAAGCAATTTTGGGGAGAAAAAGATTGGATAAAAAAATCCGTAAATTGAAAAACCATTATATCATCTGTGGATATGGACGTATTGGAAGAGTATTGTCCCAGCTGATAAAAGAAGATACAAAGGATATTGTTGTAGTTGAAAAAGATGAAAATCTTGTTGAGATATTAGAAAAAGATAAAATGCATTATCTTAATGGAGATTCGTCAGAAGAAGAAGTCCTTGAAAAAGCAGGTATTAAAAATGCCTCCTTTCTTATTGCAGCCCTGGGAACTGACACTGCAAATGTTTTTCTTGTCTTAACTGCAAGGCAGCTAAATCCTGATATTTATATTATGGCACGGGCCAGTAGCCCTGATGTTAAGAATAAACTTATCATTGCCGGGGCAAATTTTGTTGAATCCCCATATGATATCGGAGCCATATCCATGGGGTTAAAGCTGTTAAGACCCAGTGTCAGCCGCTTTCTTTCAATTGCATTATCCAGAAAAAAAGAAGGCATTCAGATTGATGAAATTTTTGTGCCGAAAAAATCCAAATATACCAATATTGCACTTAAAGATTCCGGGATCCGGCAGGATTTCAATCTCATCATTATATCTATAAAAAAAGCTTCAGGGGAAATGCTTTTTAATCCCCATTTTGAGACCTTGATTGAACCCGGGGATACCGTCATTGTCATGGGGAAAACCCCTGACTTGAAGAAATTTGCACAAGCCACCGACACTGACGGGAATTAAAAGATCCTTGTTTTATATTTTAGGAATTCTTGTTTTATTTAAATTATAATACCTTGTAACGGGGACTATATTTTATAAATCACCCTTTTATCAGTAATAATAATATCAACTGTAAATTTTCTTGATTCCATCTGTATTTGATCGACAATCTGTTCCTCATAGGCAAGGGATACTTTTCTGCAAGTTTCAGGCAATTTTGTGATCAGCTTATTATAAAAATTATTACCAAAACCAATCCTTCCACCTTTATCATCAAATGCAAGGCCTGGAATAATTGCAATATCAACCTCTTCCAATGGTATTTTTTTACATTTTTCAATATCCGGCTCAAGAATATCATTGGCACTTTTTATAAGATCTTTATCGTAATTGTTAATTTTATAAAGGTTAATGGCATTTTTAGCATAAGTAAAGACGGGTAAGGCAATTCCCTTTTCTATCTGTAATGCTTTTTTAATAATTTTTTCTGTTGGAATTTCATTATTTGTTGGAGTATATAAAAAAGCAAGCTGAGCTTCCATGAAATTGGCAAACTCAAAAAGCTTATATTCAATTTTTTTATATTTCTCAAAAAGTTCTTCTTTTGCTAGGTTCTCCAAACGTTTTGCCACCAATGTTAAATTATTTATTTTACCATTTTTTAATTCATCCATCTATTTTACCCCTTTTCTTGCAAAAAAAGTTTTTAGCAAATATTATACACATGTCTCCAATTGTCAACCGCAATAATCATTGACTGTTAACAACCCTCATGGTATCAGGTGAACATTGTAGAAGAATCTTTTAAACTAAGAACTTAGAGAATATGAAAAAGGTAAAATAATAAGCAAATGTTGGATTTAAAATATATAAAAAACAATCTGGAAGCTGTTAAAAATGGCATGGGAAAAAGGAAGGCTAAAGTAGACTTCACCTTGCTTTTAAACAATGAAGATAAAAGAAAAATTTTACTTTTGGAAATAGAGGCACTCAGGCATAAAAGGAATGTAGTTTCCAGCGATATCGCAAAAATGAAAAAGGCAGGAGAAAATGCCTCTTCTTTTATTGCGCAAATGAAAGAAGTTTCCGAAAGGATCAAGAAACTGGATAAAGAACTTTCAATAGTAGAAACCGCTATAAATGATTTTCTTATCTTACTGCCGAATATTCCCCATGAAGACGTCCCTGTTGGGAAAGATGATACTGAAAACAGACTTGAAAAGACCTATGGAGAACTTAAAAAATTTAATTTTAAAATAAAGCCCCATTGGGAAATAGGTGAAGATTTAGGTATTCTTGATTTTACAAGGGCAGCAAAACTGACAGGGGCTAGATTTCCCCTATATCTTGGAAATGGTGCAAGGCTTGAAAGAGCCCTCATAAACTTTATGCTTGATATCCATATTACTCAGCATGGCTACACTGAAACTCTGCCTCCATTTATTGTGAACAAAACCACAATGACCGGAACCGGCCAACTACCCAAATTTGAAGAAGATCTTTTTAAGCTTGAAGGTTGGGATTACTACCTGATACCAACGTCTGAAGTCCCTATGACCAATATTTATGCCAAAGAAATTATTGATGAATCAATGCTTCCCTGCAAATTCACGGCATATACTCCATGTTTCAGGTCTGAAGCAGGCTCTTACGGCAGAGATACCAAAGGTTTAATTCGTCAACACCAGTTTAACAAAGTCGAGTTGGTTAAATTGACAACTCCTGAGACCTCATTTGATGAACTTGAATCTCTGCTTTCCAATGCTGAAAAAATACTTCAAATTCTTGAACTGCCCTACCGTGTTGTCACGCTTTGCACAGGAGATTTAGGTTTTTCAGCAACAAAAACCTATGATATTGAAGTATGGATGCCGGGGCAGGATGATAAGGGTCTCTACAGAGAGATATCTTCCTGCAGTAATTGTCTGGATTTTCAGGCCAGACGTGCCAATATACGATTTCGAAGAAATAATACGAACAAACCTGAATTTGTGCATACATTAAATGGTTCCGGACTGGCCGTAGGAAGGACATTTGCTGCTATATTAGAAAACTATCAGCAGGCCGACGGGTCTGTTATTATTCCAGAAGCACTGGTATCCTACATGGGTGGCCAAAAGGTGATTCATAATGATGCTTGATTATATACCAGAGGATATAAAACCTTATATCATACCAAAGATTCGAAGCGGTCAATATTATAAGTGCCTGGGTTGTTCTGCCGAATATTCAATAGATAAACTTTTATATGTATGCCCTGAGTGCAATCAGGTCCTTTTAATCCAGGATAAAAATGCCAAGTTGCTGCAAAAGATTCCCGGGAAGGTCTGGCAAAAAATATTTGATTTCAGAAAAATGCTGAAAATACCTGCATTAAAAGGGATATACCGGTACCACGAATTTATTGGACCCGGTATTCCTTTGGAATCCATCATTTATTTAGGTGAAGGTCACACACCTGTTATTGAAGCCTGCGAAAACCTTAAAGAAATAGTTGGTCTTTCATTCTTTTATAAAAATGATGGGCAAAACCCAAGCGCTTCTTTCAAAGATCGTGGTATGGCAAGTGCTGTCTCCAGTATTAAATATCTGATCGATAAACACCTTGTATCAGATGTGATTGCAATTTGTGCGTCCACGGGAGATACCTCGGCTGCTGCTGCACTCTATGCATCTTATCTGGGGCCCTCAATCAAATCTGCAGTTCTTTTGCCCCATAAAAAAGTTACACCCCAACAATTGTCACAGCCTCTGGGAAGCGGTGCACAGGTTTTTGAAATTCCAGGTGTCTTTGACGATTGCATGAAAATCGTAGAGCATTTATCAACAAAGTATTCAGTGGTCCTCTTAAATTCAAAAAATGCCTGGCGAATACTCGGTCAGGAATCATATTCCTATGAGGTTGCCCAGGATTTTGACTGGGATATGAAAAACAAAGTTCTTGTGGTCCCTATTGGAAATGCAGGGAATATTTCAGCCATTATGAACGGATTTATTAAGTTTTATAAAGCTAATATCATTGACTGCCTGCCAAAGGTTATTGGTGTTCAGTCAGAGCATGCCGACCCTGTCTATCAATACTATCTTGAACCTGACGAAGCCAAAAGAAAATTTATTCCCGTGGACACAAAACCAAGTGTAGCCCAGGCTGCAATGATCGGAAACCCGGTTTCAATGCCCAGGGTCGTAGAGATTACAAAAACATACAACTCTCTGGCCGGTTGCCGGCAGGTATTTTTCGTAAAAGTAACAGAACAGTCCATTATGGATTCCCAACTTCTGGCCAATAGAAACGGCCATATTGCCTGTACACAGGGAGGAGAATGCCTTGCCGGACTTGTTAAAGCCTTGAAAAAAAATATTGTTACAAAAAAGGAAACTGCCATACTTGATGCAACTGCACATGCCATTAAATTTTCCGAATTTCAAGACCTTTATTTTAATTCAAAAATACCTGAAGACTATAAAATTGATTCTGACCTGAGCAACATCAATCAGCCCTTTCTGATACTACCGGATGATCCAACGATAATTCCATCACAAAAAAAACGTCTGGGAGAAATAGATTTTCAGAAATTTATTAAAGACATCTCCGGAAAAATAGCCAAAAAATTGGATTTAACGACACCTTTATGATTCATGAAAAAATTTATTTATTTTAAACTATTCATTTTCGCAGGTTTAATTCTCTTTATTTCAAGTGTATTACCATTTTCAGCCCTTTCTAAATCCAGCAGTGTTAAAACCTCTTACAAACGATATTCAATTTTTAAATATAATAATGAGGATATCCTTTGTGAACCTTATATTGTCGAAGAAGGCGACTGGTTATACAATATTTTCCAGAAAAAAGGTGAACTCTCTATAAAAAATTTCTCCCAGTTCTTAAACATCTTTAAAGGAATCAATCCAAAAATAAAAAATATTGATGCAATCAAGTCGGATATCCGTATTCTTATTCCGTTAAAAAAGGTAGGAAAAGGAGAATATGACCAAAGAACAACTGGTAATATTGATGTCCCTGTCATCGAATTTTCAACCATGCCCAAAGGACTGAATCTGAGACAATTCACAAAAAAACACAAAATTGAAAAAGGAGAAACAGTTTCCAGCCTGGTGGATAAAGATTTTTTTAAAAAAGGAGGGGGTATATCAAAGGCAGGGCTAAAGGCTTTACAACTGGTCAACCCTGATATAAATAATATCCATATTATTTATGAAGGCGATGATATTTATCTGCCCGATCCTTCCATAAAATTAGAACCATGGTTTAAGCTTTTTGTCTCAGGAAAATCAGCAAAACAAAAAATGAAAACCAATAGCAAAACAGCAAAACAATTCAAATTAGAAACAAGTAACCTTCTGGCATTAAAAAAATATGCTTCACTTGTGAACGGAACCCTGTTAAATAGCGGCAAAATGTATTTTCCTGATAAAAATAATTTAACCGGGGTTATTGATTTATCGTCAACTCCTGTTATTGATACCAAAGATGGTTCTAAAATACTTATTCTCTCAGACTATCATTTGAGTGACGAATTGTTAAAAATTATACAGGCCCATTGGAAGGGCATGAAAATTCAATTACTATCTGAAATTATAGATAAATCGAGAAATGCTGATGGAAAAAAAATATTGGAAAAAAATAATGGAATCATTGAATATAAAAAAATTATTGAGATAATCCTTTTACAAACAAAGTATACTTATATTCCAAATTCAAAATTACAGTTTATGTTTAATAGTATTCCTCTTGAGGCAAACTTTGGAAGAGTTATCAGGAAAGATACAAAAGACTTGTTGATTAATTTCGGATTAGTTTATGGATCTGGTTTAGAAATCCTTAAAAGACAAGAATTTAAAATTATTTCCATATCTCCTGAATTGACAATACCTGAACTTGCTGAAAAACTATTCTCAAATCTTGGTTATGCAACATGGAAGAACCCATCTTTTTATAGTGAAAAGGCCATTGAAAACATAAATGGTCTTTATGCTGCTAAAGGCCCGGATAAATTATTTATTCCTTTTAAACCATTAAACCTAAATGCTTTTGCATATCTTAAACAAGAGGGAGTAAAAATTTTATCCATGAAAAATAAAACCCAGGCTCAATAGAAGGGAAATACCTTTATGAAAAAACTTATTTTTGTATTTTTTGTCTTCCTTTTTCTGGTATCCTGCTCTTCTAAATATATGGATATGGAAAATAAAAAAGAAAATGCAGTTGCACTCCAGAGGATTGGGGAGGCACACTATAATTCCGGCAAATATACTGCCGCATTAAAGAGTCTTCTAGAAGCCCATCAAATACTGCCTGACGATCCTTATCTTAATAACAGCCTTGGACTAGTTTATCTGGCCAAGGAAAGATATGATCTTGCAGAAAACAGTTTTAAAAAAGCATTGGACTTTAAATCAGACTATATTCACGCAAAAAATCATCTTGGGGCCGTATATCTTAAGAATAAACAATGGGATCTTGCAATTCAGTGTTTTAAAGAAGCTTCCGAGAATCTTTTATATGCCACTCCTGAGATATCTTTTTCAAATCTTGGATGGGCATATTTTCATAAAAAAATGTACAATACTGCTAAAAGTTATTTTATTAAATCCTTGGAAATCAGACCAAATTTTTTAGTTGCTGTCCATGGACTTGCATCCATTTATATTGAGACCGGGTACCACATCCAAGCCATTGATGTTCTCCAGCATGCCCTGGAAAAGAATCCTGGAGCTGGTATTATTCACTCTGATCTGGCAAAAGTTCATGAAGCTTTGAAAAATTTTGATAAAGCCAGAAAATCCTGGAATATTGTTATTAAATTAGAACCGGCCACATCACCCCTTGCCAGAGAAGCACAGAAAAGACTTTTTAATTTAAATTAATCCGTTGTTCACTGTGTAGTTCTTTTTTGCTCCAGCTGAACAATTGACGGTGTTATAAAAATTAAGAGTTCATTCCTTTTATCCTTATCAATATCCGTCCTGAAAAGTTTTCCTAAAAAAGGAATCCCAGAGAGGAAAGGTGTCCCTGAACTGCTCCTATTATCCGTTGTTTTTACAATTCCGCCAATGACAATGGTATCGTTATTATTTATTAAAAGTTCAGTTTTTGCTTCATTTGTTGAAAGGGAGGGTATCCCATTTGTAACAGAGTCAATATCATTTTTAGTCAAAGAAACTATTATTCCAATTCTTTTATCCGGTGTCACATGTGGCGTGACTTCCAACAGCAAGTCAATATTTTTAAATTTAACAGAAGAGCCACCAGTATCATCACGCTCAAGATATGCATATTCAAGGCCTTGTTTTATTGTTGCAATTTTATTATCAAGGGTAAGGATTCGAGGTGAAGAAACAACTTTAATATCACCCTTTATTTCAGATGCTGCTATTTGTGCACTCATGCTTAAAAAATTGGAGCCTAAAATTCTATAAAAATTAAATGCGCCCGCATTGGCAGGTGATGCAATCGGGCTATTTAAAGCGACAGTGAAGTCATTTGATTTACCTGTGTATTCAGTTTGACTTTTTTCAAAGCCCAAACCAAGCCCAAGCTCCCTTGAAAAATCTTTGGTCACCTCAACTACTTTTGCCTCGATCATGATCTGGGGGGTAACTTTATCTAACCTGAAAATAATTTCCCGGGCCTGATCAATTTTTGCCTGGGTATCAGTTATAATGACCATATTGGTTCGTTTATCAACGCTTATTTTGCCCCTGTTTTTTGTTAGTATTTGGTCTATATGTGGTTTGATATCAGTTGATACATCAGAATAATTTACCGGTATATACTCTGTGACCAATGGCTCTAAACTTTTTTTCTGCTCCAAGGATTTTTGCCTGGCAACAATAGTTTCCTGCATCAATTTTTCTTCTTTGTTCAATGTCTCTATTGTTGCAATCCGTATAACATTTCCTTCTTTTTTAATACCAAGGTTATTCATTTTTAAAACAAGGTCCAGGACCTGATCCCATGGAACCGGATTTTCAAGGGTTAAGGTCACTTTTCCTTGAACATTTCTGTCGATTGCAAAATTAAGTTTTCCGACACTTCTAAGTATCCTGAATACATTTTTAATATCAGTGTCATAAAAATCCAGCTTGATTTTTTCACCCGTATATTTTTTTTCCGATCCAAAATTTACTTCTTGCCTGCTTTGTTTTTTATCTACAACTAACACGGGTTCTTCAGTCAGACCTTCATTGTGTCCATTGGTCTCAATTATTTTAGACTGGTGTTCTTTGGATAATTTTTTATTTACTTTATTAAAAACAGGGGGGGCTACATCAGATGCCTCAAAAAACAATGAAAGCATATTTTGATTCTGAACAATTCGATAGGGTACCTGATCCCTTATTTTTATCTTGATTTTAGAATTTGTTTCCACCCCTGGAACCTGAACCGGCATTAACTCTTCAACTGCTGATTGGAAATATTGAGTTAAAAGTGGACGTTTATGATACTCAGGGATTTTTGTATTATAAAGATTTAAAATTAGAATATTATTGTCATAGTCCTCAGTTATATCATATTTTACAGGATGATCTGTTTGAATTACTATGTCTGATTTCCCGTCTTGCACGGTATTAAATTCAATATGGGTCATAGTTGCGGTTCTATCTGGAATAACAATTGTCTTTTCATATACCGGCTTTTCCTGGGAATGCTTATCCTCCAACACACCCGAGGGCTCGACCACCTTATTGTCGCTGGTTTGATTTTCCATCTTATTGTCGAAAAGTGTTACCTTTAAAATATTATCATATTCATTCACTTCATAATAAAGGTCCTGCTTTAATAAAATTTCAACTTTTGCAGTTGCCATCTCTTCATCAACATAGCTAACAATTAAATCATCAATGCTGTCATTTTCAGGAACAACCATCTTAAAATCTTCGACAATTTTGGTTTCTGGAAAATAAATAGCAATTCCAAAAGGAAAGGATTGTTTTATGGATGTATAAACTAATTTTTGGTTCCCTTGAATAATAATCTCAACAGGCTGTTTTTCCAGTTCAACTTTGACAGCATTTATCTGTTTATCCCCTGGTAAAAAAGCAATTTTATCTGATTTTTCAGAATTTACCTGTCTTTGCTCAATTTTTTTAACGGCTTTAGTTTTGGGGATAACACATCCGGCAAAAAGGGAAGCCGCCAAAAAAATGCCTATTATTTTATTCATCGTATTCATTTTTTTTCTCATCTGGGGGAAAAGCATATTATTCCTTATCCTCAATTTTATTAAGTTTTATTTCCAGAACATGCTCTTTGAGCCTTCCTTTATAATCCTTAACCAGTTCCTTTATCACAATGCTGCTATCTTTAATCTCAGATACTTTTCCCTGGTTTTTCCCTATATAAGTACCGATCCCCACCTCATAACCTTTACCATTAGCTTCTTCTACCATTGCAATACGTCTGTTTTTCATAATAATGACTGCTACCAGGCGAATTTGGTTTACACCGATCTTTTCAAGGGGGGTTAAAATTCTTTTTGGACGTTCAATTACTAAGGAACGGTTTTCTTCTGGTTTCTCCTGGATTAGTGACTCAAAAGGATCAATTTTGCCTTGGTAATCATACTTAACAACCTTTTGTTTATCTTTTTTTTGTTTTAAAATCTGAATATTATTTTTTGGATTTAATGTATTTTTTTTAACTTTATTTTGAGATGAGGGCTGAGATGTTATTTTACCCGAAATTACACTTGGAGCCGGTTTCTTTTCTGCACGAGGCTTATCATCACATGCAAATATCAAAGAAATAAACCCGGATACAAGTGCTAATAAAATTATCTTTGATGCAGATGTCATTGTAAATTCTTTTTTTTAATCCCTATTTCTTTTTTCTTTTTTTATTACTTTTATCAGTTGATTCTTCTTTTTCAACAAACATATAGGTAACAGCCTTGCAACTCATTTCTAATAAGTCGCCCTCTTTTTTACTTTTCACTTCAACATTATTTATATTCACAATTCTGTTAAGATTCTTAACTTGAAAGAAAAAATCCGTAATTTGATGATACCTGCCCTGGACTTTTATAGAAAAAGGAATTTCTTTAAAAAACTCTTTATTAACTTCATTGGTAGGCTGGAACAGATGAAAGGCAAGGCCTGCATCGCTTCCTGCTTTGGAAATACTTGTCAACAATGATGGAATCTCACGTTTATCAGGAAGAGCTTTCATTGCCAGGTTAAATTCTTCAGTTTTTTGTGCCATTATTGCTTCATATTTTTTAATCTTGGAAGCTCTTTTCTTATATACGGAAAGCTTTTTAAGCCGGGTTGCATAATTATTTTCTTCTTTTTTTAATTCAGTGTGTTTTGGCATAAAAACAAAATATGAATAAGCACCTCCGATAGCAGTGAATATTATAAAATATATAAGCACCCATTGCATTTTTGTAAGCGCACCGAGTTTTTCAAAAAACTGGTTCAATCTTTTTCTTACTTCATTAGTTTTACTTTTTCCTTTGGTCATTCTGCCCTTACTTTGATTTAACCTGTTTCTCTTCTTTTGGTTGTTCTTTAGTACAAAGCAATTCAAATGATTTTAACATAATACCATCTTTATATTTTTTTATTTTTGCTGCTTTTAAATCAACTTTGCCAAATATTGAAGAATTTTCAAGTTTTTCCATAAAATCAGCAATGGTAGGATTATCAAATGCAATCCCTTTTATGGTAACTTTATCTTCATTTGTTTCAAAACTCTCAAGCCACATTCGCTCGGGAACAATAAGATTTGTCATACCATCAAATAAAATCAGCTGTTTTCCTGTCTGTTTCTTCAACGAAGAGACTATTTCAAGCTTTTCTTCGAGGATTTTCAGATCTTTTTTTATTTTACCTACCCGATCAGCCTTTTTTTTATATTTTAAAATTTGATGGTTGACTTGTTTTGTTTTTTCTTTGATTGACAAAATTTGTTTATTCATAACCATTGTGTACCAGACTAATGTCACAATGGTTAAAAAAAATAACAAAAACAAAATGGATATCTGCTTCCTGATATTCTCTTTTTTTCTGGCAACTCTAAATGGTAAAAGATTAATTCTTATCATTTATCATCCACTCGTCTTAGTGCAAGCCCTATAGCTATAGGTGCCAGGGGGCCTATCCGGGTTATAAAAGAGTCAGAAAATTTTTTTTCATTTACCAAAATGGCTTCAAACGGATTAATAATTGATACCTCGGCATCCAGTTCAGATAAAAGGAGATCTTTAAATCCTTTAATAAAAACGCCTCCACCACTCAAAACAATTTTTCCAATTGTATCATAATCGCCAGATGCCTGATAAGTATTCACCACCTCACAAATTTCAGCACACCAATCCTGTGAGATGCTATTGCATATCTCCTGAATTTTATCCTGGTCCACAATATCATTTGTGCCACCACCATTCACTATTTGTTCTGCTTCATCCTCGCTTATATCAAATTGACTGGAAATCTCTTCAATAATCTGATTTGTTCCAGATACAGTATCCCTCATCATTAAAGATGTTTTTTCCTTCAATATGTTTAAAGAAGTTTTTGATGCTCCTATATCAACCAGCAAGATAGTTTCCTCCTGGCTTTCAGATGGCAGTATATCGTAAGCATTTTGAAGAGCAAAAGTATCAACATCAATTATTTTTGGGTAAAGTCCTGCCATATGAATCAAATCAATATATTCTTCCACCAGATCTTTTTTAACAGCAACCACTAATACACTCATCTGATCATTAGAAAATCCGCTTTTATCCAGAACTTGATAATCGATATTGACATCATCAATATCATAGGGAATATATTGTTCCGATTCAGAATATATTGTATCATGGAGCTTTTTTTCAGGTCTGGTGGATATATTAATTGTTTTAATTACGACCGAATGGCCGCCAGTTGATATGGCAACATTTTTCTCATGGATTTTTTCAGATTTAAAAAGTGCTCGAATTTCTCCTGCAAGGCCATCCATATCAATAATGCGGCCTTCAACAATGGTACCAGGTGCAATCCGGGTCATCCCAAATTTATGCAGGGAAACACCTTTCCCGCTTATTTTGAGTTCAGCCGCCTTAATACACGAAGAGCCGATATCCAAACCGACAAGATGATCTTTTTTCCCAAATATCATATACTTTCACAATAATTAAGGTAAAGCCAATGTTACTTAGGTTATTGTATTTTGCAATTTTTTATATTGATTACTCCCGTCAATATGACTATACTTTGATCCGAAATTGCTGTAAAGTCAAGTCCTATAGTACCTTGTGCCAAACTAATAGCAAGAAATGGATAGATTTGTCAAACTCAAATACTAAGTGATTGTGAAATAAATGTTACAAAAATTAAATGACTTACAGGGCTTAAAATCTTTCAGGCTGGTCAAATTTTTCACATTCACCTCCCTTGTGATAATGTTCACTGCGACCATTACTATCTCAGCTTTAAATGCCCACTGGGTAAGAAATATTCTTCTGGAAAAAAGTAAGGAATATGATTCACTCCTTGTTGAAAATCTCAACCATCAGATCATTTCCAGATTTATGCTCCCTGTATTATTACGATACAAAGAGATCAGGCTGCGAGAAGAAAATCAATTCCTTCTGATGGACAAAGTTGTTCGATCAACCCTGCATAGTTTTAATGTTGAAATGGTTACCCTTTATGATAATAACAATATCATTTCCTATAGCTTTGATCCTGATAGAATAGGACAGGAAAACGCCGGTGGTGTCCATTACGATAAAGCAATGAAAAAAGAAACAAGTTCCAGACTCATTCAACAGGGCAGTTTTTTGGAGCTGTTTTTCTCCTTTCCCCAGGAAACAAAAATTATTACTTTTGCACCCTTAAGGGCTGAAAAACAGACACCATCTGACCTGGCCGACCGGGTTCTAGGGGTTGTTGAAATTGTCCGGGATGTTTCAAATGATTATAAAAAAGTATTTAAGCTTCAAGGGCTCATTGTTGGCTCCTGCTTCATTATTATGGGAGGACTTTTCATAGTACTTCGTTTTGTTGTTAAGCATGGAGAAAAAATTATAGAGCGAAGGGCTGAAGAAAGGCTTAAGCTTGAAGAAAAACTTCGCCAGGCGGAACACTTGTCAGCTATTGGTGAAATGACTGCAGGAGTATCGCATGAAATCAGAAATCCCCTGGGGATTATAAAAAGCAGTGCCCAATTATTAAAGAAGCAAATGGAAAAATTAGGAACCACAAGCAGTATCCCCGATATTATTGTAGAAGAATCTGCCAGGCTGGATAATATTATTACGGACTTTCTGGATTTTGCCAAGCCTAAAATACCGGATCTTCATCCCTGCCGGATTGAAGAAATCATAGAAAAAAACATTGTCTATCTTTCTCCAAGGATAGAAGATTATAATTTGAATATCATCAAAGAAATATCAAAAAATTTGCCTGAAATAATGGCTGACAGTGCCATGCTTCACCAAGCATTCTTAAATATTTTTATTAATGCATTCCAATCATTAAAGCGCAATGGCTGTCTTACCATAAGAATCAAATATGATTCCGGCAATATTGTTATCAATTTTCTTGATAACGGGGATGGGATTCCTGAAGAGATCTTAAAAAAAATATGGACTCCCTTTTTTACGACAAAAGATACTGGAACCGGCCTGGGCCTTGGAATTGTAAAAAATATGATCGAAGCCCACAAAGGAATAATCAGCATCACTAATACTAATCCAAAGGGTGCGAATGTGGAAATTAGGCTTCCGGTTTAGGAGAATAATAGCATGGAAAATATTCTGATTGTTGATGATGAAAAAAACTACCCCACAATAATTGGAGAAATTCTTCAGGAAGAGGGTTATACATCCTTAACAGCTTCAAGCGGAATGGAAGCTCTGGACATTTTAAACAATGATCTCATAGACCTGGTTTTAACCGATGTTAAAATGCCGGGGATGAGCGGCATTCAATTACTTGAAAAAATCAAAGAAATCAACCCGGATATCCCTGTAATAATAATGACAGCATACGGCAGTGTGGAAAAAGCTGTGGACGCCATGCACAAGGGTGCATACACATTTATCCTCAAACCATTTGAGAACCAGGCATTAATTGCGCATATTGCCAAAGCAATCTCAGTCTATAGGATTGTTCAGGAAAACAATATCCTCAGGGATGCTATCCAATCAAGGTACAAGTTTGATAATATTATCGGAAAAAGCAAACCCATGCAGGAGATTTATGAACTTATTAAAAAGGTTGCACCTTCAAATGCCAGTGTTCTTATTGAAGGGGAGAGCGGTACTGGAAAAGAACTGGTCGCAAAATCAATCCATTATAACAGCTTGAGAAGAAACAAGCCTTTAATTGCAGTAAACTGCTCGGCATTTGCTGAAACACTTTTAGAAAGTGAATTGTTTGGTCATGAAAAAGGTGCTTTCACAGGGGCATCCGCCTTAAAAAAAGGCCGGTTTGAAATGTCTGACAAAGGCAGTTTATTTCTTGATGAGGTGGGTGAACTGCCCATTTCTCTACAGGTAAAATTACTCAGAGTCATTCAGGAGAGAACAATTGAACGGGTTGGTGGCACAATATCTATCCCCGTTGATTTCCGTCTTATTGCCGCCACCAATAAAAATCTTGAAAACGAAGTAAAAGAAGGCCGCTTCAGAGAAGATCTTTACTATAGACTCAATGTTGTAAAGGCGGTTATACCTCCCCTTAGAGATCGATCAGAAGACATACCTTTGTTAATCAGACATTTTATTGATAAATATACCAAAGGAAATCTCTCAAGCGGGAATGTATCAGAGATCCATCCCGAAGCTGTCAAAATTTTATGCGACTATCAATGGAAAGGCAATGTAAGAGAGCTTGAAAATATCATAGAACGTTGCGTTATCCTCTGTAACAGTGACATAATTACCCCATCCGACTTTCCTTTACAGGTCAGACAAAACATGTCTATCACAATTGAACTGGAAGGGATTCCTGAGAGTGCAGGCCTTTCGGAAACTCTGGCAGCCGTTGAAAAAAGAATGATACAAAGGGCTATGAAACTTTCAGGAGATGTACAGACAAAAGCTGCCCAATTACTTGGAATCGGAAAAAGCGGTTTAAATCAAAAGTTAAAAAAATTTAATCTGGACAAGTAAATTTTAAGAATGCCAGGCAGTTCAAAATCTTAAACTATTTTAAAATTCATGATTTTCAGTTGTGTTTTCAAATAGTTAAAATAAAATTTATAAAAAAAATATTGAAATATGTTCAAAATATTGAACTTATTTGTCATTGTTTTTAAATTTGACTGTGTTAAACAAAATATCTTAAATTTTATCCAGTGATAAAAAGGGTTGTTATTTAAAGAGATTAAAATAAATTTTTAGGAATAAGGGTTAATTTTCAAATTATGGCAGGAAAATTGCAATATTAATTTAATACTAATAAAATATTAGTTTTTTCATCTTTTTTTCCTTCTCTTAAAAAGGCTGCTGTATATACAGCGGCCTTTTTAAGTTTATCTCTTTGGGAAACCGTAATTTTTTTGATTATAGCATCATTCTCAATAAAAATTTAAAATTTTCATTACAAAACAAAGATCACTTTATTTCATCCATCTTGCTCTCTGCGATTGGCCTGTACATTGAAGTTTCATATTCAGTAACAATTTTTTCGTACATTTTTTTGCTTTCACCCATATTGTCATTAGCTTCATACAGCATAGCCAAAGCAAATTTTGCTTCATCCTTTAATAGATTTGTTTTGCCTTTCTCAATTTGAAGAAAATATTTCTCAGCCTCTTTAAATTCTTTTCTGGCAAGGCATACATGCCCTAAAGAAGCCAGAAGAAAATTTTCCATCTGGGCCTCATTTTTCAAAATTTCAAAAGATTCTTTATAATACTGATAGCTTTGATCAAATTTTGAAGCATCATAACATATTTTGGCAAATTTAACCTTTGCAAGATTACCGGCTATGGTATTGGCATACTCTGAAAAAATATTTTGAAAAGCTTCTTTGGTTTCCAGATAACCTTTTTCAGGATCATTGATTGTCACATATTGTGTTAACGCATGTCTTACAAGCAGGGCAGCAGTATTCTCAGCTTTTTTAAAGCTGTACATAACCCCTGAAAATACAACCACTACCAAAATGATAGCACCTGCAATCAAAATCAATTGTTTTTTATACTCTTTTGTATAAGCCACTATCTTTAAAAGACTTTCTTGAAAAGGATCTATTTGTTCCAGTTCCTTTTTCCTTTCATTTGACACTCTTTGTTCTGCCATTCTTTCATTCCGCCTTCAAAATTTATTAATAATTAAAAATCACCAAACAAGTGTTTTATAAATCCAACCTATATCACCATCAGCATGTTCAATTTTTATCCAATTTTTTTTTCTTTCAAGGACCTTAAAAGGTACTCCTTTTTCAACTGTAAACATAATTTGACTTTTGGTATCCGGCTTGGATCTTATATTGCATTGTTCTTTTTTTGTAATCACACCTTCTGTCTTGTCTAAAAGGGATTTATGAAGCCACGCCACATCATTTTCAAAATCCTTAATTTTATACCAATCCTCTTGCTTTTCAATAATTGTGAAGGGATGATATTGTTCAACCTGCCACAACACATCGTATTTAGTTCCAGGGCCTGATCTAATATTTGCAATACCGGCCGACACAGAAAGTCTTTCCTGGGCAAAAACAAAACCGGGTAAAATAAATAAAACAGCCGTAATGGCCAACATAGCTTTAACAATTTTAACATCTATATTTAACTGCTTCATAAAGAGCCTCCATAGTATTTTTTTAACCAAAACCTAAAACCATTCCTGACTGGTATACCAAAAAAGACATGACCCATGCAACCATAGTTGTATATATCAAGTTAAAACCTGCCCACTTTGCAGAAGTTTCCTTGTAAATAATTAGAATAGTTGCAAAACAAGGGACATATAATAAAACAAAAATCATCATTGAGAGTGCTGAAAGAGCTGTCATACCGGATTGTTTAAGCGCTTTTTCCAGTGCAGCACCCTCGTCATTGCCAACACCATATAGCACACCCATCGTACTGACAACAACCTCTTTGGCAACAAAACCTGTGACAAGTGCTACACTTTCCTGCCATCCTATTCCTATCGGCTCAAATAATACCTCTAAGGCTTTCCCAATCTTACCGATATATGATTTCGATACCCTTTCCTGCTCTTTTTGATTTTCAATATTCTTTAGTTTTAAATTTAATTGATAGTTTAATGCCTCTGTCGTCTCCCGGCCATCAGTTGCTGCAATCCTCTGGGAATAATCAGATTTTACCCCATTGATTTTTTCATCATAATCAACAGAGTATAAAATTGTTTTTGGAAAACTTGAAAGTGCCCAGATAATTATTGAACCGATAAAAATAACCCCGCTCATTTTTCTTAAAAACATCTTGCTTCTATCCCACATGTGGATCAAAAGGCTTTTTAACATAGGCATTCTATAGGGCGGCAATTCCATAATAAAAGGAGCATCTTCTCCTTTAAACAAAACAGCCCTTAAAAACCTGCCGGATAAAATTGCGATGACAATACCTGTGAAATACAGGGTAAAAATAATGGTGCCTGCTTTTTCGGCAAAAAAACTGCCGGCCAGTACAATATAAACAGGAAGCCTTGCTGAACAAGACATGAACGGTGTCATCAGAATGGTTAAAATCCTATCTTTATCGCTCTCTAAAGTCCTTGCTGCCATAATCGCAGGCACACTGCAGCCAAATCCCATTAGCATTGGAATAAAGGATTTTCCATGAAGCCCTGATGTGTGCATCACCCGATCCATAATAAAAGCAGCTCTCGCCATATACCCGGTATCCTCAAAAAGTGCAATACAGAAAAACAAGATGAGAATATTGGGAAGAAAAATTATCACACTGCCTATGCCGGCGATTATACCATTTAACAAAAGATCTTTTACCATAGATTGTGGCATGACTTTATCAAGATAGTTAGACAGCAATCCAACTCCTGCATCTAACCACTCCATGGGATATGCACCAAGGGAAAACGTCAATTGAAACATGGCCCATATAAAAAAAATAAACACTGGAATTCCAAAAAATCTATCAGTCAGTACAAGATCAATATTTCGTGAGATATCGATCCTTTTACGGGCAAGATTGGTTATTGTCTCTTTAACAATCCCTGCTATAACCCCATACCGGTCGTCGGTCAGCACAATCTCAAAATCATCCTCAAATAAATCATGAATTCTTTTCCGGCACGCCTCTGCTACCTTAAAAATATTGATTGAGGTATCAGGTAAAATATTTTTGAATTTGTCTTTAACTATCTTATCATCTTCAAGAATTTTAATTGCATTCCATCTAAGCAGACCATCTATACCCTCTCCCTCTGCGTTTTGACTAATTTGGTCTTCCACCTTTAAAATACACGTCTCAATCTCCTGGCTGTATCGAATATCTCTGCTTTTTTTACCTTCATTAAACCGCAAAATTTCTTTAATTGCTTCCTCAACAAGAGTATCAATTCCTTTATTCTTATTTCCGATTGTAAAGACAACAGGCAATCCCAGCAATAGTGATAATTTTTTCTCATTAATTTTAATCCCATTTGCTTCTGCGACATCAGACATATTCAACACAAATAAAGCAGGTCGACCGAGCTCCATGATCTGAATGGCGAGGAAAAGGCTTCTCTCAAGATTAGAGGCATCAATAATATTAATAACTATATCTGGTTTTTCATTTAAAATAAAATCTCTTGCTGTGATTTCTTCGATTGAAAATGGAGTAAGACTATAAGTACCTGGAAGATCAATAACCCTCAAATCATATTTTTTATGCTGTAACTTTCCTTCTTTTTTCTCCACAGTTACGCCCGGCCAGTTACCCACTTTCTGTCTTGCGCCTGTGAGATTGTTAAATATAGTTGTCTTGCCGCAATTGGGATTTCCTGCAAGGGCAATAGTCAATTTTTTGTTCATATTATTTTTTTATAAATCTAACCTTTTCAACAAAAATATTTGCAGCTTCTTCAACCCGAAGCGATATATGGTATCCTTTAATAACAAGTTCAATTGGATCTTTCAGCGGTGCGTATTTTTCTACATATATGACCGAGCCTCTGTTGATTCCCATTTCAAGCAATCTGCGCCTTAAAGCGCTTTCTCCTGCTACCTTTCGAATAATTCCCTCCTGTCCGGTTTTCATCTGGCTGAGTAATAGAGGGGATTCTATAATATCCTTTGATTCTTTGTTTTTATCCTGGTTTGAAGTTTTTATCTTTGATAGGACTTGAACCTTTATTTTTTCTGTCATTCCCTTCCCTAAAACCAAACGGTTTTCCCGGGTTGCGATTACCATCTGGCCTCCAAAACCAGCAGAAACAATTTCAACCGAATCTCCAATTTTGAGCCCCATTGAAGAAACTCGCAATTGCATATTTTTTCCGGCTTCAAAACCTTTTACAATCAGTTTTTCACCTTGCCTTGCCTTGTGAAGCGATACAATGGTGTTACGTTCTTCCATACACTTGGAGCAAATACCATATATTTCCATTTTATGCTGAAGCATGAGGAACCCATAAACATCTGCCACCTTGAGCTGTTGCCTTTCTATCTCCTCATCTTTAAACTCAAGTATGCTATCGCATTTTGTACAGACCATATGGTCATGATGTAATCCAAGATGTCTGTGCTCATATTGAGTTTCTTTGTCATCGAATTCTATTTTGCTAGCAAATCCGAATCTGCACAGAAGCTCCATACTGCTTAATACAAGGCCTTGGTCAAGCTTAATCTTATCTTGCCCAAGCTGCACCAGGATATCTTTTATGGTTACATGGTGCTCAAGTTTTAAAAAAGCTTCTAAAACCTGAAACCGTGAACTAAACTTGTCAATACCCTGTTGTTGGAACAATCTTTTAAATTGTTTTTTTTCTTGCTCATGCTTATTGATCATTGTTTCCATCTCTTCTAAAATAACGCTTTAAGATATTATAGAAGGGGTTTTATGTCAAGCAAATGACAACCTAAAACAAGGGCTAAAGCATGTAAATTGAAAAATAAATCTTTTGTTACAATTCTATTCTGATCAGTCTTTTCTTCTAATCTTAAAGCCCAGACAAGTGCAAGGTCCACGTGGTAATGTCTGGTGATGTATTCCATGTCATGGCCCCGGAAAATTAAATTACCAATATTGCCAAAACTGGCATTATTGGTAATTTGAAAAATTCTTTGTTGATTTATCCCCTTTATTTAGGAAAAGGATCAATCTTTTGAATGCTATCATTCTGAGCTGTTATAGACACAGTACTCGCCAAAAGCATACGTTTATCAGGGTCGAATCAGTTCAGATTTTTTGTGGTATTCTTAACAATTCCAAAAATCAACCTCTGGTGCTTTTTTCCTGGATCTTTACTGGCAGGAATACAAAAAACCGGCTGTTTTTATCTTTTCCTTCACTCTCCACCCAAATTTTGCCCTTATGCATTTGTACAAATTTTTTTGTCAAAGGAATGCCCAGACCAGTTCCAGGTGTTTTATCAGAATATCCCTGGCTTGCCTGAAAAAATTTTTCAAAAATATTCTGTGTCAATTCAAAAGGTACTCCAGACCCTGTACCTTTAACACAGATAACAACGGCAGGAAATGCATCCTGCTCATTGTTAACTAAGATTTTAAACGACTCTTTTAATTCCCCATAATTTAAAATATAGTGTGTGGAAAGGGATATTTTACCTCCATCCCTTGTGAATTTTACAGCATTTGAGTTCAAGTTGTATAGAACCTGTTTTAGCTTTTGCTCATCCGCATAGATCTTTGCTGCCGTTAATTTTTCATCTCCCGTAAATTGAAGTTCAATCCCATGTTTCAAAGCTTTTTCCCGTATCATGAGCAAACTATTCTCAACTAGATCATTGATATTTAAAAATTCTGGTTTTAATACCATTTTTCCTGCCTCCACCTTTGAAAGATCCAGGATATCATTAATCAGAGATAACAGATGCTTCCCGCTTTCAAGGATATCATTGACATAGTTTATCTGTTTTTTATTCAGCTTTCCAAAATGCTGATTTTCAAGAATCCCGGGGAAACCAATAATCGCATTCAAGGGAGTTAGAAGTTCATGGGACATGCCTGCAAGGAAGTTGGATTTGGCATTGTTTGCCTTTGTTGCATCTTTTAACGCATTTTTTAAATCCAGAATACGCGTCTTCACTTTTTGTTCCAGATCCCGGTTCAGTTTAAGAATTTCTTTCTCGGCTTTTTTATGATCGGTGACATCGATCCAATTATTGATCACATTCGTCAACTCCCCTGCCGGGTTGTGAATCGGAAACATAGTGGCTTGAATACTGACATGATTGGAACCTTTCAAATTTATAGTTGGGATATCATTTCCATCCCAGTCGCAGGTGAAGTTAATCGTCTGTCCTTCTTCATATACAGTGCGGATCAGTGGCAATAACCCTTGGCGTTCGATAAGTGGATCTTTAAGAACATTGTATTTGCCAATTAATTGATCGTCCGTAAAGATAAACAGCAACTCCATCGTACAGATTCTCAAACAAATCTCGATATCTTGATTCGTTTTCTTTCATGCGCAGTTCGATCTGATTTCGTTCGGTGATATCAATTAGGGTCCCCGTGACGGCCTAAGTCATACTCCGCAGGGAGGAACGACCGCAGTCAACGTAGCAGGTGGTACCTTGATGGTGGATCAGGGACAAAACAAGGCATTGACAAGGGCTTAGGTTCCTGGTTAATTAGCACCATTTTACCTAAACACTTTTTGCTGAATAGAGAATGAAAAACCATAAGCTTTCCCAATACCTTTTAAAAAATTTAACCATAAAAGATAAAATCCTTCATAACAGGCTCGTGCTTGCTCCAATGGCAGGGCTTGGTCATATTGCATTAAGGCAGCTCATCTCTGAATTTGGCGGGTTTGGCCTTTTGTTCACAGGAATGTGCAGTGCAAAAGCTATTCCCAGTGAAAACAGCAATGTATCCCCCGTGTTTAGCTGGCGGCCAGAAGAACTTGAATATCTTGTCTGCCAGATCTTTGGATCTGAACCGGAAAGTATGGCAAAAGCCGCTATAAGAATAGAAAGAGAAGGCTTTTTTGGTGTTGATCTTAATTTCGGTTGTTCAGTGGCTGCAATCTGCAAACAAGGCTGTGGGGCTGCGCTGTTAAAGAACCCTGAACTTTCATCAAGTATTGTAAAATCGGTTCGAAAATCCGTTTCTATCCCTTTATTTGTTAAATTCAGGCTCGGATGGGACAACAATCCTCAATTTGCTGTGGATATGGCCAGGCGTTTTGAAGACGCTGGGGCTGATGCACTCACTTTTCATCCCAGAATAGCACCTGACAGGAGAACGAGACCTCCCCTGTGGGATGCCATAACCCTTGTCAGGCAGGCAGTTGAAATTCCCGTTTTTGGCAATGGAAATCTTTTTGTAAAGGAAGATGCAGAAAAAATGATGGAACTAACTTCCTGTCAGGGGCTTTCTGTGGGCCGAATGGCTGTTGCAAGGCCCTGGCTTTTTTCCCAGTGGGCAAAAGGATTTTCTCCTGGCAAAGATATTTTTTATACAACAGCCATGAGGATGGCCCAGATCCTTTTAGATCATTATACCGATTACTTCAGCGTCAAACTATTTAAAAAATTTTCTCCTTATTTTTGTGCAAATTTTAAATTTGGGCATCATATTTTAAAAAAGCTTAATCACGCACAAACAATGGATGATATCAAAAACAATCTTGATTTAATATTTGAATCTGATCCTGAAACTCTTTCAAGGCCGAACCTGAATTTATTCTTGTGATATTTATGAAAATTACAGTCCCAGTATTGACAGCCCCTCTTCAAGCTCAAAATATGGTTTAAGATCATATTTATATCCAGGCACACCAAAATATATTGCCAGGCTCTCGCCAATGGATTTTAAGCCTTCTGCAAGCCTGTCATTATCCAATTCATAAAAAGTGATGGAATTCATTCCACCGGTTTTACTGGCAGAGACATAGGGTCCTTTTTTATTCAAAAAATCAGGCAGAACTGGTGCCTTAAGATATCGATTCGCAATTTCCCTTGTACTTTCAGGGGGATAAGTGACATTTGAGATGATTACCATGTATTTCTCCTTTTGGCTTAGGATTGTATGCATTTCAATTCTAATGAAAGTATGGTCATATAAGGCCATGGCTGTCAAATCTTTTTAACCTTTTCCCGCCATTTTCATGGAGTCATTATAAATCGTATAAAAATGTTTATGTTCCAACAGGGTACGAGATAAAAATTGTTCAAGATGGGAGATATCACTCGGATTAAGAATAGCATTCACACTAAAATGCAAAGACGTCAAATTATCATTGGTTTTGAATTTATTGCTGAGCCAAACAAGACAGATCCTACGTCGCAGCGACATATCCATTGTGTTCATTCTGTCAAGAATACCCGCAGTTCCTTTATTCTGATCAAAAATATCATCCATTATCACCAAATGATAAAGATGATATTCAAGTTTTTTCAGTGCTGCTTTAAAATTTGTCACAACCTCTATATTCAACCCCATATGTTTAACTGCTGAAACGGTATTGTTTTTTAAATCCGGACTTCCTATACAAATCAGGGCGCTCAACTTCTCATCAAAGGAAAGATGAAAGGGTTGCCTTTGATGAGAACTGGCTTTTTTTTGCTGCTTCACAGCAGGGACCTCTATTTTTTCTTTGCATTTGGGGCATTTAAATATTGAAATTTTGTCAATGGGGATCATTTGATCCGGAATCTTAAATTTTGTATTACAATTATGGCATGTCACATTCATGGTTTATTCTTTTCCTTTATATCCATGATCGATTTCCAATGAATTAATATTTGTAGTTATCTCACCCCTGGCGCTTTTTATCGAATCAAGGCCTCGGCCCACAATATCCTTGCGTGACGCATAAGAGGATGCAGTATCTTCAGTGATATCCCCTTTCTCAAATAGAGAAATGATATATTCATCAAAAGTAATCATGCCCTGGGACTTGCCCGCAGAAATGATAGAATTATAGGTTTTACCCTCTGATTCACCATTAAGAATACAATCTTTTACCCTCAAGTTTGTGCCCATAATTTCAAAAGCCGCCACCCTTCCACCGCCGATTTTAGGCAGTAATCTCTGGGCAATCACCCATTTGACAGTATCTGCCAGACGAATTCTGATCTGTTTTTCTTCTTCTGTATGAAACATTCCCAAAATACGATTAATTGTTTGACCCGCATCTATGGTATGCAATGTTGACAGAACTAAATGCCCTGTTTCAGCTGCAGCAAGGCCGATTTCCACTGTTTCCCTGTCTCTCATCTCACCCACCAGGATCACTTTTGGCGCCTGTCTCAAGGCTGCTCTCAAGCCCGTTGGAAAAGTATCAAAATCAGCTCCCAGCTCCCGCTGGTTAAAAGTGGATTTTTTCTGGGGATGTTGATATTCAATTGGATCTTCAAGTGTTATAACATGAACCGATTTTGTTTCATTTATCTTATCCAGCAATGCAGCAAGAGAAGTTGATTTTCCTGAGCCCGTAGATCCGGTAACAAAAATAATACCATTTTTCTCTTCTGCCATGTTGTGAAACGGCCTGGGCAGATTCAGTTTTTCCATGGTTGGAATTTTTGTCTCAAGTTTTCTTAAGACAATGGAGTACTTGCCTGACCTTGAAAAAATATTCACCCTGAAACGCGCTTTTCCCCCGAGTTGATAAGAAAGATCACAAGATCCTTCTCTGACAAGCGTTTCTGTAAGCTTGCGATTATTATTAATCAGATTCAATGCAAATATTTCAGTTTGAAACGGAGTCAACACTTTTAACTCAGGCTCCATTTCCACCCCAACCAACTCACCTGAGGATTCAACCTGTAATGGTTTGCCCGGTGTAATATTCAGGTCTGAAACATTGCCACGAAAGTCCAGCATTTTTGAAAGGATATAGTCAATCTGCTGTTTCTTCACGCCGTTTTCCTCTTAGTTTTAATTTTTCAAAACAGAAAATCTTTCTACAAAATCAAGAATCTTCCTAAAATAAAAACTGACCAATTATAAAAACTTTACGCTTCTGTAAAATCAGACGGTGGTTTCTTTAGGAATGGCCGGAACAAAGATTTATTATTTGCCTTGCCATAGGCATCATCAGGGCTGATCCATCCTTTTTTGTACAATTGCATGATAGCATCGTCCAGCAATTGCATCCCATATTGTTTGCCGGTCTGGATCATTGAAGGGACCTGGTGCGTTTTGGCTTCCCTGATCAGATTTCTCACAGCAGGCGTTGCCACAAGGACTTCCATGGCAGCACACCTGCCTTTTTTATCTATTCTTTTAAACAGGGTCTGGGCCACAATAGCCCTTAATCCATCGGACAGGGTTGATCGTATCTGGGCCTGTTCAGTAGAAGGAAACACTTCAACAATTCTATCCACGGTTTTAGCGGCACTGGAGGTATGCAGGGTACCAAATACCAGGTGCCCTGTAGATGCAGCCTCTATGGCAAGAGAAATGGTTTCAAGATCTCTTAACTCCCCCACAAGTATAATATCAGGGTCTTCACGCAAAGCTCCTCTCAGAGCTGAGGAAAATGTCTGAGTATGAAGTCCCACTTCCCTGTGGCTCACAATACATCTCTGACTTTTGTGCACAAACTCTATAGGATCTTCAACAGTGATGATATGATCTTTTCTGATTCGATTTGCCTGGTCTATAATTGCTGCTAAAGTAGTTGATTTACCGGAACCTGTTGGCCCTGTGACAAGCACAAGTCCTCTTGGAAGTTCGGCCAACTTTGAAATAACAGGTGGAAGCCCTAATTGGTCTACAGTAAGTATCTCGGACGGGATCTCTCGAAAAACAGCTGAGACACCGTTTTTTTGCATAAAATAATTTGCCCTGTATCTGGCCATTCCTGGAATTTCATAGCCAAAATCCACATCCCCCGTTTCTTCAAAAACTTTAATTTTCTCCTGCGAGGTAATTTCATATAATAATCCCCGCAGTTTATCGCTGTTCAGAGTTTCGTATTTTATACGCTCAATATCTCCATTAAGCCTTAATGCAGGTTGCTGGCCTGAGGATAAATGGAGGTCGGAAGCGCCCTGTTCGTGCATTAGCTTAAAAAAAGCATCAATTTCTGCCATCTGTAGTCCTTAATTGAAAATTTATGCCTGCTTGATAAACCTTAAGGTAGAATCGGTCTCATCGGCAGCCTTATTTTCTTCTTTTGTCATTTCAAGCATTTTTGAATGGGATTCAATTACAGCACTGATTTGCATTTCAAGCTGGATTCGTTGGCGTTTCAGCTCAATTATATCACTATGAAGTTGTGAAAGCCTCTTATGGGTTCTATTTAAGATTTTTTCCGCCTCAACTTCAGCTTTGGCAATAATCAGCTGTGAAGATTTTTTAGCATTCTCTTTCATTTGATCCAGGGCTTTCTGGGATTGAATCATGGCATTTTTCATAGTATTTTCTCTTTTTCTATAGCCCTGATTCTCCAGGTTTATCCGGTGATTTTCTTCTTGAAGACTTTGAATGGAATAATTCAGATGATCAAGTTCTCTTCCAACATCTTCAAGAAAATAATCTACCTCCTGAACGTCAAAACCCCTGAATCTAGTCGTGAACTCTTTTTGTTTAACAACCAATGGTGTTATGCCCATTAGAATACCCCTCTTTTCATTGTGCTATTGTGCGAGCCAGCCCGTGAAGACTGTTCACAACAAAGGTCTGAAGAAAAATAATAGCTAAAATCACTATAATAGGAGATATATCAAGCCCCCCAAAACTCACAGGAAGCCTTTTTCTGATTTGATAAAAAACCGGCTCGGTTGCAGTGTTGATAAATCTGACAATTGGGTTGTAGGGATCAGGGCTTACCCAAGATAGAACCGCACCTGCAATAACAATCCACATATAAAATGTAAGCGCATAATTCAAGACGACGGCTATGGCTTCAAAAAAATTTGCTAATATCAGCATTTATACACCTTTATCAATAATTACGAGCCTTTCACTGCTTTGATTAACTATGGATGGTATGAAAAGTCAAGTTTTTTTACATATTTATCAGTTTAAATATTTGCTTGCATTTATTGACATCTCATAGTGGTTATACTAAAAACGGTTTAACCATTTTAAAATTTAATTAACTGCATGTAATTTTATATGCCTATTCTTTGTCTAAAGAAAAAAGTATGATATATATTAATGTACCCAAAAACAGACACAAATAAAGACATTATAGTTGAAGGAGTAATAAAATGGTTCAAATCGATCTAAAAGAAATCAAGTCCATCTCGTATGAACGCGCAGAAATAAAAAAAGGCTATACAGATAAGTCGCTGCGTATAAACCTTGATACAACTGATATAATAATCAACCCCATCCAAGAAAAAATAAAACAAAAATTCATCGGAGGAAAAGGATATGATCTCTGGTTGATGTGGAATGCTGTTTCAGGGAGTACCAAGTGGAATGACCCTGAAAATGCAATATGCATATCTTCGGGTCCCCTTGGCGGAACTCCGGGATATCCTGGTGGAGGGAAAAGTATTGTGACTGCCATTTCTCCTTTAACCGGTTCCCCCATTGATTCAAACGTTGGAGGATATTTTGGGCCTTATAAAAAGTTTTCAGGGTTTGATGTAATCCAGGTTGATGGGAAAGCAAAAAAAGATACCATTATTTTCATTGACGGAATTGAAAATAAAATTAAAATTTTAGAAACCAACGATCTTCCAACAGATTCCTATGAGCTTTCAGATGTTTTAACCAGGCATTTTGATGTGGACAAACCTGTAAACGTTTCAGTTGTCACAGCAGGTCCCGGGGCCGTGCACACAAATTTTGGCTGTCTTAATTTTTCCTGGTGGGATGCCGGACGTAAAAGAGTCAGATACAAACAAGCCGGGCGCGGTGGTATAGGCACTGTTTTTGCCGACAAAAAAATCAAAGCCATTGTGGCAAGATTTGGTGCCATTTCTATGAAATCCAATAACCCTGCTGATCTTGATGCCCTTAAACTGGTCACCAAATCACACTCAAAAGAGATAAGAGAACTTGACCCCAAACAAAACAGGATGTCCCTGGTGGGGACCACCCACCTTGTACCTATTATGAATGATCATGACTGCCTGCCCGTTCATAACTTCAAGTTTGGTTCACATCCGGAAAGTCGTGTCATTGGAGAAGAAGTATACGAACATATTTTTGACAAGGGTTTTGATGGTTGCTGGAAAGGCTGTACCGTTGCCTGCTCACATGGAGTAAAGGACTTTTCACCATTTACAGGCCCCTATAGTGGTAAAAAAGTATTTGTGGACGGACCTGAGTATGAAACAGTGGCAGGTTGCGGTTCCAGTCTGGGTATTTTTGATGCCCATACCATTATAGAAATTAATTTTTATTGTGATGCCTATGGCCTTGATACTATTTCTGTGGGAACTTCCCTGGCATTTGTCATGGAATGTTTTGAAAACAACCAGATTACAATCGACCATACCGGAGGATTGGATTTGAGCTTCGGCAACCGCTTTAATGCCCTTGAAATCATACACCAGATGGCAAGAGGCAAAGGGTTTGGTGCTATTGTCGGCAAAGGCATACGTCAAATGAAAAAAATATTTGCAAAAGACTTTGGTGCTGACATAGCCTTTATGCAGGATATTGGAATGGAATCCAAGGGCCTTGAATTTTCCGAATACATGACCAAAGAATCTCTTGCCCAGCAGGGAGGATATGGGCTTGCTTTGAAAGGACCTCAACATGATGAAGCCTGGCTCATATTCCTTGATATGGTTCACAATTTCATGCCGACATTTGAAGACAAGGCTGAGGCGCTTCACTGGTTCCCCATGTTCAGAACCTGGTTTGGTCTTTGCGGACTTTGCAAACTACCATGGAATGATATTATTCCTGAAGACAATAAAGATACATCAGAACCTGCCAAGGTTGCCAAACATCTGGGTTGGTATGCTGATTTCTTTTCTGCTGTTACCGGCAGACAATCCACGCCCGAGGATCTCCTTTCCATGAGCGAGGCTGTTTATAACTTCCAGAGGATTTTCAACCTGAAAATGGGATTTGGCACACGGGAACATGACACCCTTCCCTATAGAGCAGTCGGCCCTGTGACTATTGAAGAATATGAATCAAGAGAGCAACGGTATGATGAACAACTCAAAGAAAAATACAGTTTTGATATCAGCAACATGGATTCCAAAGAAAAAGTGGCAGTGTTAAGACAAAAAAGAGAAGAACAATATGAATTGCTTAAAGATGCAGTATATAAACGACGCGGATGGAACAATAGAGGTATCCCCACCGTTGCAACCGTCAAACGCCTGGGCATTGATTTTCCAGAAGTCATGGAAGTCTTAAAGAAAAATGGTGTTGTGTAATACATGATAGAAGTTGATGAAAAACAAATGCCATGGTCTGAAAACCTGACCATGGCAGCTCTTTTGGAAACACTCGATAATGTTGAATTTTGTTCTGTTGTCCGCTTAAACGGCAGGCTTGTCTCAAGCCCAAAGTTTATTGAAACAATAATTCCTGACAACTCTAAAATTCAATTGCTGCCACTGGTTGCCGGAGGGTAAAATCAAGTTTTAGCAATTTTAGCTTCACAAAAACCTGTTCGTCTGTTAAAAACCTATGTAATGATAGCCAGGCAGTTAACATTTAACCCATAAAAGAAAGTAACGATTGAAACATTTTTTTTTATTTTTAAAAGCACTTTTTAGCAAAAAGAGCAAGATAGAATCAACCATTGTCCCATCACCGTCCAGACCCAAAACCCAAACACCTATTACAAGGTCTAAAAAAAAGAAAAAATGGTCCATCCATGATTTCCCGGTAGAACAAAAAGAAGGGGAAACAAAATTTCATGACCATGATCTTCCGGTGAGTGTCATGCATGCAATTTTTGATTTAAAATTCAGCTATTGCACTCCTATACAGGCAAAGCTTTTGCCCATACACTGAAAGGAAAAGATGCCACTGCTAAAGCACAGACCGGGACGGGTAAAAGCGCCAGCTTCATTATCACTATTCTAACGGCATTCATAAAAAAACCATTTAAAAACCAAAATGGGACCCCAAGAGCTTTAATCCTTGCCCCCACAAGAGAACTGGTTCATCAGATTGAAAAGGATTTCAAAGATCTTGCCAAATATACCAATTTAAGAATTATAGCCATCTTTGGCGGAACAGGCTATAATCATCAACAAAAGATGCTAAAAGAAAGGCCGGTTGATGCTATTGTTGCGACTCCCGGTCGTCTAATTGATTTTATGGGAAAAGGATTAATCAACCCTTCCAAGGTTGAAATTGTTGTTCTTGATGAAGCCGATCGAATGCTGGATATGGGATTTATTCCAGATGTCCGCAAAATTATTTTAAAGACACCTCATAAAAAAAATCGCCAAACCCTTTTCTTTTCCGCCACTTTAACACCTGAAGTTTTGAGGCTGGCCCAAAGCTGGTCAACCGGGGATGCTGTTCAAATCGAGATTGAGCATGAGCAGGCTGCTGCTGACAACATCAAACAAGTTGTCTACCTTTCAACTGAAAAAGATAAATTTAAACATGTCTATAACCTGATCCATAATGAACAATTAAAACGGGTACTTTTATTTGTAAACCGCAAAGATACAGCAAGAATGCTATCGGAAAAGTTCGAAAGATACGGTCAGAAATGCAGTATTCTCTCAGGAGATGTTGCTCAAGACAAACGATTTAAAGTCCTGAATAGTTTTAAAAACGGCAGGATCAATCTTTTAGTTGCAACAGATGTGGCTGCCCGGGGGTTGCATATTGAAGATATAAGCCATGTCATTAACTATGATCTTCCTCATGAGCCTGAACATTATATCCATAGAATCGGTAGGACGGGTCGAGCAGGAGCAAATGGGATATCCATCAGTTTCGCCGATGAGATGAGTTCTTTTTTTATACCAAAAATCGAAGAAGTACTGGGAAATAAGATCGAATGTGAGTATCCGTCTGAGGATTTAGACAAACCCCTTCCAAAACCCCGGAAAGACCATTATTCAAAACCAAGAGTTAAAAACAAAAAGCCTTTTAGAGGAAATCGCAGGCCTTACAGTCAAAGAAAAAAATGATTTATTTTACCTCACAATCTATCCTTCTTGACACTCAGCAGGTATTCAGTGTAAAACTTGAAGCCTAAATAATTTTAGTAATTTTCATTAAAGGAGTTAAAATAAAAAATGTTTGGTCTTGGAATGCCCGAAATTTTAATGATTCTTGCAATAGCGCTCATTGTTATTGGGCCCAAAAAATTGCCTGACCTTGCCAAAACACTTGGCCGTGCCATGGGAGAATTCAAACGATCTGCACAGGATTTTAAGCGCAGTATTGATGTGGAAACCACTGTTAAAGAATTTAAAAGCGGCGTTGATATTCCCAAAGCAGATCTTAGTGAAATCCTGAGCAACGACTCTCCTTTAAAAGATGAGACTGAAGCCTCTGACAAAGACGAAAGCGATTCTAAAGACCAGGATGAAGAGAATCCTTTAGAAAATGACGATTCAGGCAAGACAGATAACACATCAGAACAAGATAAGATCGATAAATAATGAGCAAAGAAAATAAAAGCCCTTTTACAGAACATTTGGGTGAGTTGAGAGATAGACTGGTCCGTTCCTTTATAGCTGTCGCCATCGGTTTTGTAGCTGCTTATTCTTTCAAAGAAAAATTATTTGAAATTTTGAACGCCCCCCTGGTAACTGCAATGGGTGAAGCCGGAAATGCCAAGATGATTTTTACAGGGCTTCCTGAAGCATTTTTTACTTATCTTAAGGTATCTCTTCTTGCAGGAATTATTCTTGCCACCCCTGTCCTTTTCTATGAATTCTGGATGTTTGTATCTCCAGGTCTGTATAGAACTGAAAAAAAATATATTTTACCCATTGTAGTCCTCTCTGTTTTCTTTTTTCTTATTGGTTCTTCTTTTGGATATTTTGTGGTTTTTCCCTATGGATTTAAATTCTTTTTAGGATTCGCCACGGAAACAATATATGCCATGCCTTCCATGAAAGAATATCTTGCATTTTCCTCAAAGATGCTTCTGGCCTTTGGCTTTGTTTTTGAATTGCCTCTGGTTTTAACATTCATGGCCAGAATGGGGTTGGTGACTGTTCCATTTTTAAAAAAGAATAGAAAATATGCATTATTGCTTTTCTTCGTAGGAGCAGCGATTATCACACCCCCTGATGTCGTTACTCAGATTATGATGGCCCTGCCCCTGATGGTTCTTTATGAAATAAGCATTATAGGTGCCAGAGTATTCGGGAAAAAAAAGACCGAAGAAGTTGATGCGGAAGATGCGGATACCCCTGAAAAAGAAGAGGATATTCAATAAGCGGCAGGCAAGGAAAACAGAGAATAACAGGTAGAAAAAAAGCCGATTTTAGTGTTGACTTTTCAATGCTCTTGGGTGTAAAAAAACTTAATTAAAATTATAAAAAAATAACTGGTGCTATGGAAATACTACCGGTATAGAGACAAAATAAATTCTTACTAATTAAAGGAGTAAAATAGATTATGAATAAAAAATTGCTCACTCTATTTTTGGCTGCGGGTATTGCGGTAATTTTTGTTGCTACAGGTCTTCATGCTGGAACAGAAATCAAAGATGATTTGATTTTAGAAGATCCTGGCTACAAAAAACCCAAAAAACGGGCACCAAAATTTAAATCCCTGGCTTTTACCCATAAAAAGCATATGGAAGACTATAAAATTTCCTGTGGAGAATGCCATCATGACGAGGACAACAAGCCTTTAGATCTAAAAATCGGTGACAATGTCCAGAAATGTAGCGAATGTCATAACAAATTCAAAAAAGATAAAAAGAACAAAAAAGACATTCTGGTTCATGAAAATGCCATGCATGAAAATTGTAAAGGATGTCATAAAGAGATCAATAAAAAAGCCGGCGATCCTAAAGGGATAAAGGGGCCTGCTCCTAATTCCTGTGGGAAATGCCATATCTCTACCAAGAAAAAGAAATAAGTTTTTTAAAACACACAAAAAATTATTATAAGGGGTTTTCCAAAGATTTGGAAAACCCTTTTTTTTTGATTTGAATACAATATAAAAAGTATAAGTCAGATCTGAGAATTTTTGAAGACTCTTGCCTTTTTGATCAAAGCGGGCGCCCAGGAGGGACTGCCCAGGGCATGGATATGTGTATAGGTTCCAAAGGTATTGTTTTTAAAAAATCCATCCTTTTTATCAAGGATACCTTTGCCACGTTCCATTTTAAAAGCCATTTCATGATCCTGATAATCAATATTCAGGATACTGGAATACCTGAATTCATGGCCCTTTAAAGTATCACCCTTGTTAAAAAATGGGTTCTCATTGACAACTTCGACCCTGGTGTACCCGTGCCCCTGCGGCCGTTTGGAAAGCCCGAACTTAATGGGAAGAATTTGGGACATGGGAAATTCCCGGTCACCTAGCCTGATACTTTGGCCTAAAAATATCAGGCCGCCGCATTCAGCGTATATTGGAAGTCCTTTTTGAGACATGTTCCTCAAATTTTCTCTAAAAGCTGTGTTTTGAGATAGCTGGGCTGCATGGGTTTCAGGAAAACCGCCTCCCATATAAATGGCGTGGACATCTGGTATACTTTCTTCTATCAAAGGACTTAGAAAAACAATTTTAGCACCCAGTTTTTTTAAAGCATCAATATTGTCTGGATAATAAAATTGAAAAGCAGAGTCTCTTACTATACCAATTGTAACAGGATCATGTTCATTGGGGTTCTTTTCTGAAAAATCTGTTTTAGTTATCCCTTCAAGATCATCGCTGCATTGCTCCCCTATTACTGCCTGATAAAGTGCATTCAAATCTATATTAGCTGTGGCGACTTTCATAGCAGCTTTGATCGCCTTCTCAGAAAAGGTATGTTCCTCCGACGTAACAAGCCCCATATGTCTTTCAGGAAAATCCCGGGTCTTTAATTTTGGAACCGCACCAAATACAGGGATATTACAAAATTTTTCAATATTTGTCCGAACTTTTCCTTCATGCCTTTTTCCAGCTACCTGGTTAAGAATAACCCCGCAGATTTTGACATCAGGATCAAAATTCATACAACCCATAAGCAAAGCTGCCATTGTTCTGGTGCTTTTAGTACAGTCTAAAACCAGTAGAACTGGCAATTTTAATAGTTTTGCAAGCTCAGCTGTGGAAGTAGATCCATCCATGTCAATACCGTCATAAAGGCCCCGGTTTCCTTCAACAACGGCAATATCACAATGTTTTGAATTTTTCTGATAGGATTGTTTAACAATTGGAGAGATACAAAGAAAAGTGTCCAGATTATAGCAGGGACGACCGGCTGCCTTTGAAAGCCAGCCGGCGTCAATATAATCAGGTCCTTTTTTAAATGGGGAGACCCTATAGCCTTTTTGTTTCCATGCAGCCGTGATCCCAAGAGAGATTATCGTTTTTCCTGATCCTCCTCTAAGACCGGCAATTACTATTCCCGGTACTTTTTTACCAATTTTATCCATTGGTTTATCCATTGGCTTTTTCATTGGCTTTTTTGCATGGGAACTTTAAAAGCTTTTTATCTAAAATTCTTATTCTTCCTTTTCAGACGAATGCTGGATCCCGGAGCCTTTCAATCCATACATGGTTGTACTCCCGGAAGACCAGTATTCAAGCACTTCATCTTGAACCATTTTATTGATAACTTTTTTAATGACTCTGGGTTTGTCATCGGGAAAAAGTTTATAAAAATCTTTAAAATAAAACTTGGTTTTAGTTTTGGACTTTTTTGTCATAAAATCCACAACCACTTTGGTTGCAGCTTCTTTATCAGCAAGAAGATCACTCATGGTCATACTCCTTTGAAATGAAATGTATCAGCCGGAATGCAAAGCAACTCCGGCTGATACCTCTATTTATAAACAATTATAAAAAGATAAGATTACAAAATCTTTTTAAAATTTAAACTGAGTTGACTGGCGCCAGCTCATGTATGCCTGCTGACGGAAATCATCAATAAGATGATGGGTGAACTCAAGCTCACATACCTCAAAGAATTTTTCCCATCCGATTCTCTCAGCCCAGTCACCAAGCCTTTCATATTTATTGGCGCCATTGGAATATGCATTCACCATTTTGTTAATGGCATCTGTCATGGAAGGCCATCTTGGCATGTCATTGGGCAAGAAACCCACAACAACTTTAGAAAATTTAGGATCGGAAATTCTGTTGGAAACTTTACCACCTGCCATAAGAACAATACCATCACCTTCTGTATCAGCCAGAGGCATGGAAGGACACATGGTGTAGCAGTTACCACAATACATGCATCTTTCATTTTTCATGGCAATTGATTTGACCTCTTTACCATCAGCAAGTTTAATCTTGGCTGGTTTAAGTGCTGCAGTCGGGCAAGCCGAAACAGCCAGAGGGATTTCACAAACCCTGTCAAGATATTCATGATCCAGCATTGGCGGTTTTCTGTGATATCCGAGGATGGCGATATCAGAACAATGAACTGCGCCACACATATTCAGACAGCATGCCATTGAAACTCTAAGCTGTGCCGGAAGTCTCATGTCCTGGAAATCAGTAAACAATTCATCCATTGCAGCTTTTACTGTACCTGAAGCATCTGTTGCAGGGGTATGACAATGAATCCAACCCTGGGTGTGGACGATATTGGTGATACCAGCACCGGTTCCACCGATGGGAAATTTAAAGGAACCACCATCAAACTTTCTGGAAGCCAGATCGTTTTTAAGGGGCTCTACTTTATCTTTTGAATCAACCATGAATTCGATATTATTACGGGTAGTAAAACGGAGATGTCCGTCACAATGTTTGTCCGCAATATCACACATTTCATTGATATGAGTAGTGGACATCAAACGAGCACCACCGACTCTTACTGTATATACTTCGTCTCCTGAATCTGCAACATGAACAAGGACGCCTGGTTCAAGAATTTCATGATGAGACCATTTGCCTTTGTTCTTTGCAATCACAGGAGGATAAAATTCATTATGGTCTTTGGGACCGATGTCTGAGATTCTATTTTCCATCGGTTTTGCTGGATTATAACCAGTAGAAATAAATGCCATTATAATTCTCCCTTTCTATCTTTGATGGTGTTTTCTGTATTCGTCAACGTCACGTTCCCAGCCACCTTCAACCTCATCTTCTTTCCAGAAGATATAAGGATTGGTTCTCGGGTATTGTACGTGCTGAGGCACTGCCTTGATACCAGTAACTTCAAGAAGTTTCTGAAACCCCTGACGCATGATCAGTTCACCAAGTCTTTCGCGGTTTTTACCTTCTTCCATCCACCAATCCCAAACGTTTTCAATGACTTCTGTAATTGCTTCATAATCATTGTCAGGATTTACTTCTACAAATGGAACAAGAAGAGAACCCATCTGAGCACCGTCGAGAATCGGTGCTTTTGCACCAACAAGAATAGACAGGCCGGTTTCTTTACCAATTTTAAGGGCTCTTGGCATAACATTAATACAATGCATACAGCGTGTACAATTGGCATTATCAATGAAAAGTTTTTTGTTTTTAAACATCATACATTTAGTTGGGCAGAGACCGGTTACTTCTTTTTCAATGTCAAACGGGCCCCAGTCTTTACTGCCTTTGTATGCACCAGCATTTGCCGGATAAGCGGCATCATTTTCAACATATTTATTAACCGCATCCTGATCGATCCGGATGTCATCTTTCCATGTACCGATAAAAGACATGTCAGAACGGGCAATAGATGCTACGCAGCAATTCGGGCAACCATCCATTTTAAATTTAAACTTGTATGGGAAAGCAGGTCTATGAAGTTCATCCTGATATTCCTGCGTCAAGAAATACACAAGTGCATTTGTATCATAGCAAGCATATTCACATCTGGACTGACCCAGACAGTCAGCAGGCGTTCTCAGGTTGGAACCTGATCCACCCAGATCCTGTCCCATATCATGAGTCAGTGTCCAGAATACTTCTTCAAGCTGTGGAGTCGTGGTACCCAGAAGAATGATATCACCGGTTGCGCCATGCATATTGGTAACACCGGAACCTCTTAAGTCCCAAAGGTCAGTCAATTTTCTCAGATAATCAGTTGTATAGTATTTACCAGCTGGTTGAGCTACACGCATTGTATGAAAATGCTCAACACCTTTGAACATTTCCGGCTGGTCACAGTATCTGCCGATAACACCACCGCCATAACCGAAAACACCTACAATACCGCCATGTTTCCAATGGGTTCTGCCATGTTTATAAGAAAGTTCCACGACTCCAAGAAGATCATCAATACAATCTTGGGGGATCTGGAATTCAACACCTTTTTCATTCTTAGCTCTGACTTCAGCCTGTTGTTTCAGGTCAGAAACAAAGCTAGGCCATGGGCCAGATTCCAGCTGATCCAGTAAAGGAGTTTCATGCTTAGCCATTTACTTACCTCCGTTAATAGTTAATTTACATTCAATTAATGAAAAGTTTTTCCAAACTTGCCATTCAATAGTCTAATGTCTTGTTATTCCAAAAGTTTATAAAACCTACCTCTATTTTTTAAGAACACCTTAAGCAAAATAACATTGCAGATATAAAATTTTACTTTGCCCATGTCAATAAAAAAGGTTGTTTTTACACCTTTTTGAAAATTGCGTGCAAAATCCTGCTATGTGATTCAATATTTTCTTTGATCACTGAAATTTCTGAAGCATCGCTGTGACAGGATTCCAATATATTTTCCATCAATTCCATTATCTGCTCTAAATTAAACTGCCGGAAAAATTCTATAAAGCTCAATCTGATATCACCATAATCATATTGCGTAGCTTTCTCTTCCAAAGCCTGTAGAAAACCCTCAATGGCTACGGGTATTATTTTTTTCCCAAGTATCACAGCAGGCCCTGTACCATTTAATCGATCCAGACGAATTCTCAAAGTCAGATTCAAAAAGAAAAACAACAGGCCAGGTAAAATATGCTTGGTTTTATTTTCGCTTGAGTCGTCCAATTCAGTTAAAGCTGAGTAGCCTCTCACTGTAATCATCCTGACATCAATTTTGTCATCTTCGATTTTGACAATGAAATCACCGGCCCCATGATGCCATGGAAAAATCTGCTCAAATGTTTCAATATCATAGTAACAGGTCAGTATTCTTGATATCTCATGGTAAATAGGGAGGGCCATTGTTTCTGATATATAGTTATAACTTCCATCAGACTCCCATATCACGACCTTTCTTCTGCCCTGCTTCTGTGTGGCATGGAACTCTTTATAGCCCTCAAACCATTCCCCTAAAAAGAACCCGATCCTGCCCTTATCTGTTTTGATGACATCAACACTAAACACCCTTGGAAGATACTGTTTTGGAAAAGTTTTATTCAAGCCGGATATCAATTGATACTCATTTTCAATCAAGGCCAGGCCCAACCTTGATACTGCGCCATTAAGGACAAAATAACAGGATTGATTCTCTATCAGCCTGACTTCAATTTTTAAGGGATGATAAAAGGCACCGTGCTTTTCAAGGAATAGGGTGATCCTTTCAAATTGATGGGTAAGGCCAGGCCTTTTGAGAAAGATTTCAAGACCTGTTTTTAATCTTGAAAAATCATTTTCCGATAAAAACCGATGGGCTGCTGAAAAATAATCTCCAATCGTGACAAGTGATTTTTGAATTGGATTATTAGAAGAAATATTAAAAGACGTTTGTGTGTTTTTCCCTGACAATGGAACTTCCCATAAATGAGAGCCAGGGAAAACTTGTTTTTCTTCACCCGACACAAAAAACGAAACAGGCTTGATTCCATTATGCCTTTCTATGGGGTGCAAGTTCTTTTTTCAGGTCCGGGGCAACTTCAAAACCAAATGATTCCGCCTTATCACAATGCACAATGGCTTTGTCAAATTCACCGATTTCAAGGTAAGCCACGGATAAATTGTTATGGGCCACTGGAAATTCAGGCTGTACCTTAATAGCTTCAAGATTTGCCTTTATACCTTCGGGAACAAGTCCTTTCATAAAATAGGCCGTGCCCAGAGTTGTATAGGCCTGGACAAAATTTTTATTATGCGTAATGGCTTTTTTAAGATTTTTAATGGCCTTATCCACTTTTTCTTCATCTTCTTTGGGATCTTTGCCGTCCACGAGTTGAAGCAGGACAAATGCCATGTTTCCATATCCTTCTGCAAAACCGGCCCTGGCCTTTACAGCGCGCTGATTGAACCTGTAGCACCCTTCAAGATCTTTTCTCTGAAGGCAGATGCCCCCTAAAAGAACATAGGCCTCAGCAATGGACGGGCTGCAGTCTATGGCTTCATGAAGTTCATTTTCCGCCTCACTATACTCCTGCTTTCCCAGAAGGGCGACTGCAAGATTATAATGGGTTGTACCGCATTCAGCATTTTTTGAAAGCTGATTCCTTAACCGCGCAATAAGTTCATCTGCATCTTTTGGCAGGGGTTTTCCCTGATTAATGTCTGTCATTATGGATATCCTCTTTATCATTTAATCTGTTCAAATTCTTATTTAAAGCCTGCCATTATTCCAAAACTATTGAAAATAATCAACAAGTTTAATTATTGCTTGAACCAATTTTAAACTTGTGATAGCAAGTGGTTGTAAGAGAATCCATTGGAAAATATTTTATTTACACACTAGGAGTAAAACATGCAACCAGGATGCTATACTGCATTAATCACCCCTTTTAATCAAGCAGGAGAGCTTGATCAGGAAGGCCTTGAACAATTGATCCATTTTCAGATTGAAAATGGTATTACCGGCATACTTGCAACGGGAACAACGGGTGAAAGCCCGACATTCAAATGGAAAGAACACGATCATGTGATTGCCCAGGTTGCAAGACTGGCAAAAAATAAATGTCTCAGAATTGCCGGAACCGGCAGCAATAACACCCTTGAAGCTCTGGGAGGAGCGGGCCGGGCCGCAAAAGAAGGGGTTGATGCCGTGCTCATGGTGGACCCCTATTATAATGGTCCAAGCTCCCTTGAAATCCGGAGAGAATATTATGAGGTCATTGCAAAAGCATACCCTGATGTACCCATTATCCCCTATATTATTCCAGGCAGGACCGGTTCCCAGATGCTGCCCCAGGACCTTGCCATACTGGCAAAAAACTTTTCCAATATCTCCTGTGTAAAAGAGGCCACGGGTAACCTTGAAAACATGAAACTGACCCGTAAATTTTGTGGGAATAATTTTAAAATATTCTCCGGGGATGATGCTCTGGTTTATGATATTATGACCGATCCTGAGATCAAGGCGTGCGGGAGTATTTCAGTCATGTCCAACATTATACCCGGATCTATGACACATATGGTCTCAATGCTCAACCAGGGGGATACAAAAGGGGCAGCAAAAATTCATTCGGCCATAAAACCTCTGCTTGACCTTGTTGTGGTTATCACCCAGGAGGAATCCGAATTCGGCCCTGTCAGCTGCAGAGCAAGAAATCCGCTACCTTTAAAGACGATAATGCAATTATTGGGAATGCCGGGAGGCCCCTGTAGAAGTCCTTTAGGCAAAATGTCACAAAAAGGGTTCCATGTTCTTTTGGATGCGATAAAAAAAGTCCAGGCCAAAACTCCTGAAATCTTTGAACCAATTGCCACTTTCTTCAATATTGATATTGAAGAGCGGCTGAACACCACACAATTTCATAAAGCTTTATGGTATAACTATTAAAATTATATCGGCCATACAAAAAAACTGCATGGCCGATATAATCAATACAAATGGCAGAATTTATTTTATTTCTTTAATTTTAAATTTCTCCTGCCCTGTTTTAAAAAAACTGAGTCTAAGCCAGTCAAATCCAAATTGTAAGAGTTTGATATCGTCATTTTTAATTTCTTCAATTTTTTCCTTTGAGAAATCATATCTTTCAAGAAAAGTGCTGTTAAAAACAAATTTTTTGAATTTATCAATATTATAGCAGATCATAAAAAACATATTTTTGCTCTCCTGGGAAAGCTTCATACTTTCTGGCAATGATTTTTTTCTTACGATCAAATCAAACCAGCCATCATTGACTTCATCACGAAGGTCAACCCCCTGATCCTCTCTCCACTCGGCAACAGTCCATTGTTTATCTTCATCAAACCCCATGCAGTGGGCTTCTTTCACTGTGAAAAAAAATTCATCTTTTTCACCCTTCTCTCCAGAATAGCTTAAAGAACCGACGCCTAATGGATAGTATCTGCAGGTTGTAGGACGATCCTCATATATGGCACACCCCTCACTATCATCAACAAAAGGACACGATTTTCTTTCATCATCCAGAAGCTTAAGGGTTACCACAGGAAGGTCACCTTTTTCAAGGATGTGGGGATCTGTAAATTCAGCAAGAAATTCCTCTGAACTCAAATCAAGTTTTTTACGCATGATTACAATATCATATGGGGTCAGCATAATATTAATTCCCCGGCAGCAGTCTGTAAAACATTTAACACCTTTATGGCAATCAAATTTAAATTTGCTCCTCAGGCTGAGCTGCTCAGGTGGTATTTCTGATGTTTTTCGAATTTTATCAGTCATTAAGACTTCCTTATTTAAAATTATCATGTTCGCCTAAAGGTATGGACTATACAAAAAAACTTCAATAATGTCCAACGATTACGAATCTATAACTTATATTTTATTACAAATATTCCCCAGTTTTATACAAAATAAATTTGACATCTTATTGATTTCAAAATAAATAATAGAATTATATAATTTTAAACACCACCCATATGGGATAAAAAAACAAATTCAAAACTATCCTTTCCAAAGAGGTATAGGAGTTTAAATGAAAATCAAAAAAGCAGTTTTCCCTGTAGCAGGATTAGGAACAAGATTTATACCCGCCACCAAAGCCATGGCAAAAGAAATGCTCCCGATTGTTGACAAACCCCTCATACAATATGCTGTTGAGGAAGCTTTTGCCGCAGGTATCGAACAAATTATTTTTGTTACCGGCAGAGGGAAAAAAGCATTGGAAGATCATTTTGACAGATCCTTTGAAATAGAACACGCACTTAAGAAAAAAGGAAAAGATGACCTTTTAAAACAAATCCAGGAACTTGTTCCAAAAACCGGCACCATCATTTATACCCGGCAGCATGAGCCATTGGGCTTAGGTCATGCCATCTGGTGTGCCAAAAATATTGTTGGTGATGAACCCTTTGCAGTACTTTTAGCCGATGACCTTATCCAGACGGAAAAGCCTGTCCTTTCTGAGATGATAAGAAAATTCGACCGGTTAAGAGCATCCATGGCAGCTGTCATGGAAGTTGAAAAAAGCCAAACAGATAAATACGGTATTATTGATGCTCAAGCCGTGGAAGAAGATATTGTTAAAATCAACGATATGGTGGAAAAACCAAGTCCTGAGGAGGCTCCATCCAATCTCGCCATTATCGGCCGTTATATATTAACACCTAAAATTTTTGAATATTTAGAAAAAAAAGAAACAGGTGCCGGCGGAGAAATCCAGCTTACCGATGCCATGAAAACCCTTCTCAAGGAACAACCGATTTATGGATACAAATTCGAAGGCCAGCGGTTTGATTGCGGGGACAAGGCAGGATTTCAGATGGCCAACCTGGCGTTTGCCCTTGAAAGACCGGATATGAAAAAAAAATTGATGGAATTTATCAAAAAACTTTAAAAAACCGTCTATGATTTTTTATACTGGCTGTAAGTCTCCATAACTTTTTTAACATAATTTTGCGTTTCTTCGTATGGTGGAATATTTTTATATTTATCCACTGCTTCCGGGCCTGCATTGTAAGCGGCAAGGACCAGGGGCAGCTTATATTCATACCGTTTTAAAAGTCGTTGGAGATAAAGAACCCCGCCCATGATATTCTGAGAAGGATTAAAAGGGTCTTTCACAGCAAGAGACTTAAAATTATCCGGCATGATCTGCATTAGCCCTTTGGCGCCTTTTTTTGATACAGCCTCTGGATTAAAATCTGACTCCACTTTTATCACAGCTTTAATTAAAGAGAACTCCACACCATACTTTTTTTGCGCTTTCCTGATCATTGCATCATATTTTTTAGTGCTGATCCGGCGCAATATTTTTTTTTTCTTTTCTTTAATATATAATTTGTATTTCGATGAGGTAGGCACATTGGTAAAATGGACTATCCCAAGGTTGTCAATATATTTATAAATGTCGGCAAAGACATTATCAGCGCTTAAGATGATCAAAACCATCAATAAAACAATGTTGATTCTTTTTAACATTTTTTATGTCTGTTTTATCCTGTCTTTGTATTCTTTAATGATGAATTTCCCTGGAAATTCTGGTTTTGCTACATATTGACCCAGATTATCCAGAAAAGTTTTAAACAATTCTTTAAACACCCTGTCCTTTTCTTTATCCATTATAAAATTTCTTTCAGTTTTAAATTCATAGATCATCTTGTCGCCGAGCTCTGCAATAATATCCTGAAATTTAAAATCAGACAAAAGGTCATTGGAAAACAGCTCTTTTTCAATTTTTATTTCAATAATTGCTTTCATAATAACCACATAGGCATCAGCACTGATTTTTCGTGACAAATCTGATATAATAAGTGTCTGGTTGTTTTTTAATTCAATTTTTTTATATACTGCATTCACCAAATTTAAATTCCTTAAAATAATTCCAATTGCTTTTCTTTTTTATTTACTGACAAGAAAACAGGACTTTTCTCAAACTGTGTCATTCTTTTCTCAATATCATCAATAAAAAAAGATCTCTGCCTTTTAAAACTTTTGCCATATATGCTTCTTTTTTTTGCATAAGTCAAACAAAGAATATCCATGGCCCTTGTCATGGCAACATAGAACAGGCGGCGTTCTTCTTCAAGGTCATCAATATTTTCTCCATCTTTTGCAAAGGGAACCAATCCCTGTTCACACCCTGCAACAAACACAACAGGAAACTCAAGTCCTTTGGCTGCATGCATGGTCATTAAAGATACCTTTTCCATATTAAACCCTATTGCATCCACATCCCGGTTTAAGGCAATTGCATCCAAAAAGTCTTTTAAATCATTGTAAAGCTGTGCAATCGATATTAATTTTTCAAAAACCTGATTTATTTTATCATTTTTTTCAATTATATCCTGTAGGCCTGATTTACTGCTCAAAAACCTTATACAAGTTATATTATCGCAATTTTTTATTTCCTCTCCAAAAACCTTGATCTTTTTAGCAATGGCACTAATCTTTGTTTTTGATTCTTCTTTGAGTCCACTGATATCTTCCCTTACAAAGGCTTCCATGATTTGTGAGCTCAAAGCAGATGATTTTTTATAAAAATCATACAAGCCTGCCCTTTCTTTTTTACCCAAACTTAAGTCAAAGTATTGAAAGACAGTTTCAATATCAGAAAAACTTTCTTTGTTTGCCATGACCCGGCAAAGGCTTATCAATTGTTTTATACAATTTGTTTCAACCAGGCCCATTTTATCTGCTGCCTGAAAGGGTATACCCTCTTTTTCAAACACATTGATAAAGGCCTCGTGCTGTTTTCTGGTTCGGCAAAGGATGGCAAAATCTGCAAAAGAATATTCTTTTTGAATATTCAAATCTGCCTTGCCTGTGTCCATTGAAAAAAAAGAAATTCCACCCACAAGTTTTTCAATCATCTTTCCAATGGCTGTTGCCTCAGCATATTCACTGATTGTCTCCTTTATAATCAGCTTTTTTGTACCTTCCACATCTGAAAAAATTCTGGATTGTTCATCTTTGTCCATAGACTTATTGATCATTTGAAAAGATGCATCAAGAATTGTCTGGGTGGATCTGTAATTTTGTGTCAATATAATTTTTTCGCATCCCAAAAAATCATCTGAAAACCGATTGAAATATTTATTGTCCGATCCCCGGAACCCGTAAATTGACTGATCCGGATCACCAATCACAACAATTACATTGCCCTGTGAAATCATCTTTACGAACTCATACTGGCCAAAATTCAAGTCCTGGTACTCATCGATAAAAATATAGCGATATTGTTTTCTGACACTTGAGAGAATTTCCTCTTGGCTGCTTAACATTTTGCTACTCAATAAAATCAGGTCTTCAAAATCAACCAGATTCTGTTCCCAGCATAGTGTCTGGTAGTCTCTATAAATCTTTTCAAAATGGTCTGGCTCAACATTAGTTATGAAATCCTTAAGATCATCATCAGGACCCAGTAAATTCTGTTTGCAAAAACTGATAAGCTGATCAATTTTATTTACCATACCTTTTTTAGAACCTTTGCCTATAGCTTCTCTGATCAAGGAGATCCTTAATGAATCATCGGCAATGGCCGCATTAAAATTTTTGTATTCTCTTAAAAGTTTAAGACTAAAAGAGTGGAAGGTTGCTGCAAGCACCCGGGATTTGGTTTTAGGCAAATATTGCTCTATTCTTTGCTCAAGTTCTCTTGCCGCCTTGTTGGTAAAGGTCAGGGCAAGGATATTGCCCGGTTTAATATTTTTCTTTGACACAAGATACGCTATCTTTGCGGTCAAGGTTCGTGTTTTACCTGTACCTGGACCGGCCTGGATTACCATTGCCACTGCTGTTGATTCAACGGCTTTTTTCTGCTCGGGATTCAGACCGTTTAAAAGATCATTGGGTTTAACAGTCTGTAAAGGCTCCTGTTTTTTCTTGGTGATCTTTTTTTTCACATCCTGTTTTACAACTTCTTTTATTTTTCCTGGTTTGACTTTTTTAGCAGGAAGATCAAATAAAAGATATTTTTCTCCTTTTAACCGCTCTTTTTCCTGGTGAGAAAAAAGATTAACTTTCCCAAATTCACCGTCATATCCCGGATCAATATTTATATCCCCACTCCGCATCTTCATGATGGCTTCAGCCAGCAGGGGAACATTGGCAGTATCTATTTGTTCAACAGATTTTTTCACAAGGATTTCAAGCTCCGGCCCCAGGGCTTCAATGGCTCTGGTATAGTAAGTTGCTACTTTTTTGGTCTTAGGGCCCACATCAAAAATTTCCGAAAGGATATCCACCAGGGGGACAATGCTTTTAAACCCATGCCTGTTTTCAGGCATATATCCTTCATGTCTTGTGGCAAGTTCCTGGACCCTGTTTAACACCCCATAGGTTACTTTTTTACCGCACTCAGGGCAAATGCCGTCAATCTGGGCTGTGGTGGCTGGATTAAGACAGATATTACATTTCCTGTGGCCATCATAATGGTATTTACCCTGGTGGGGATACATGTCCAAAGTGCCTTGATATTGTTCAAGATTATTTTTTTCAAGGGCCTGCCGGATATGGAAAAAACTTAAGTCTGTATTAAATACACAGGCATTTCGACCCAGATACCCAGGGGAATGTGCGTCGGAATTAGATATCAGCCGGACATTATCAAGGTCTTCAATTCTCCAGTTCATGGGAGGATCGGAAGACAACCCTGTTTCAACGGCAAAGATATGCGACTTTAATGGACCAAAACACTCTTCAATGGAATCAAATCCTGATTTTGATCCAAACATTGAAAACCAGGGTGTCCAGATATGGGCGGGAATAAAAAAGCCTTTATCATTGACATCCAGCATGATCTTAAGCAGGTCAGCTGCATCCAGTCCCAGTATGGGGCGGCCATCAGATTTTATATTTCCAATGGCATCCAGTCTGGCATTAAATTTTTTAACACTGATTATATCAGGAAAATAAACCAGATTATGATTTTTTCTAACCCGGCCATCTTTTTTATAAATATTGCTAATTTCCGTTTGCAGGATAAACCGGACAGGATTTCTGCAGTTTTCTGGAATTGTTTTATCAATATCCCTGGCTATCTCTTTTTTAAGGGAAAACAATCCTGGTTCTGTTTCTTCAAGCTTTGACTCAATTTCGCTTATCCATGCAGGATAGGTAAAATCTCCTGTCCCAATAAGAGTTACCCCCTTAATTTGCGCGGTATAATAAAGATTTTCAAAATCAAGATTCCTGGCAGTCGCTCTTGAATACTTGGAATGGATATGCAGGTCAGCAATAAATTTCATTTTTGTTTTTCCAGTTCAAATTTAATATTTTCTTACCGATTCAATAATTTACATGATTTCCTCTTAATTTAAAAGCAGGATTCTGATAAAGAACAATAATCATTATCAACAATAAAAATAAAAGGGTTTACAATGAACATTCCCATATTTGACCTGAAGTCAAAAGCCCTGATCCAAAATTGGGATCAAACCATTGAAAAACAGATCAAAATAAAATTGGTCACAACTGATCATGCTGAAGATAATCAATTTATAAATTTTACAGGGAAGCTTGTAAATGATACATCACGACTTGTGATTGAAGCTCAAAAAGGGAAAAATGATCTACCAGGATTCCTTTTAAAAGAAAATATTCTCTATTCGGCGCTTCCCCTTGAAAAAGAACTTGAACCCTTTCTTGAGGCCCTGTCACTAATAGATAGCAGGAGCAATCTGCTTTCCAAACCCATCCGGCAAACCCTTGACAAAATAGACATCCCCATCCGATTAAAACTCTATATTGCCCTTTCGTGCCCCCATTGCCCCAATGTGGTCAGGACGGTCATCTCTCTGGCACTTCATTGCAGCAAAATAAACCTTCACATCATTGACGGCAGCCTGTTTCCTGAAACCTCACAAAAGGATGCTGTAATGTCAGCACCCTGCCTGATCCTTGATGATGGCTTCAGGTGGATCGGAGCTGTTCACACACAGGAAATTGTTGAAATGATCACCAGCCGGGACCCATCCCAATTGAGTGCCCAAACGTTAAAGATAATACTTGAACAGGGAGATGCCGCCTGGATAACACAGCAAATGATAAAAGAAAAAAAAATCTTTGGCGCTTTTATCACACTTTTACACCATGAAACGTGGTCGGTCAGACTGGGAGCCATGGTTGTTGTAGAAGAACTTGCCGAAACTGACCCAGCACTTGCCGCCTTGCTTTGCCCTCCTCTGATCAAGCTGTTTGATGGAAAAGATATCCCCATACAGGGAGATATCCTCTATGCTCTGGGCGAAACAGGCGATGGGAAAACAGAAGAGTGGCTTGCTAAAAAGCTTCCCAAACTTGTGCATCAGGATCTTATTGATACCGCAGAGGAAGCCCTGGGACAGCTTGAAAGCAAGAAACAAATGAGATAAGTTTCGATTCTTGACACGGATTCTATTTTTAACTACATATCTTTATGGTTTTAACAATAATTTTTATGATTAATAATAATCCTATTAGACTTTGTTACTTTAATAATATTTAGGGCCCACTCAAAAATAACTGTAATTATTCAGCCCGTTAAAAAAAGTTATCCCCAAAGCCCTGTCTGATGGATATTTGCAGGAGGTTAAGCGAATAGCCTCGAAACAAATATCCATCAGACAGGGCGGTTTCAAGCGTAAGAACTGAATAATTACAAATAACTTTACATTTTTGAAGCCGATTCATCCTGTCCGGCAGCGTTGTGAAAACACCACATATACTTGATATGTCTTAGTTTCCACGCCTTGCCGGACAGGCGACTCAACTTAAAAAAATTGGTAATTAATTTTTGAGTGGACCCTTAGTGTCTGACCAAAAACTACTTACTGAATTTGTTTTAAAAAAACACTCTTTTGATAAGGAAAAAACCCATGGAAACTTATGCTTACCCTGTAGAAGATTTATATGAAGCTGTGTTTAAAGATGGAGATAATTTTCTTCTTCTTGATGTTCGTAACAATGAAGAATTTTCAAAATTCAGAGTTGAAGGACCTTTTTTAAAAGAAACACTGAATGTTCCTTATTTCGAATTTATTGAGTTTAAAGAGGAGAGCATAAAAAAAGTACCCCAGGGGAAAAAAATAAGAATTGTTTGTGCAAAGGAAGGATCGGCAAAATATGTTGCTGATATTTTAAATAGTGCAGGATTTGATGATGTAAGCTATCTAACAGGGGGCATAGGTGTCTGGGCCGACCTGCTCAAACCGGTTCTCATTGAGAAAAATGACAATTTTACCCTTTATCAGTTTATCAGACCTGGAAAGGCATCATTGAGTTATGGTCTGGTCTGCGGCAATGAGTTATTTATTTTTGATCCGGCAAGGACGGCCCAGTTTTATCTGAATTTTGCCAAAACGCAAAATCTTCAACTGACAAAGGTATTTGAAACTCACCTGCAGGCTGATTATATCTCTGGAAACAGGTTAATCAGTGCATCTTCAGGAGCGCAAATTCTTGCCCATGAAAATGATTTTTCCATGGCTGTATTTGACTACTATAAAATCGCCGATGGAGAAAAAATTCAATGCAAAGAGAATAAAACCATTGTTCAGGCCATCCATACCCCAGGGCATACGCCGGGCAGCACATCTTACCTGATTGCCAACCGATATCTGATTGCAGGGGATGCCGTCTTTATTAAATCCATAGGAAGACCTGATCTAGGAGGCAAAGTAGAGGAGTGGTCCGGCATGCTTTTTAAAACTATTCAAACCGTATTAAAAAAATTGGATGGAAATATCGACGTACTGCCGGGACACTACATGGACTGGACAGAAATGTCAGCACAGGGAAGCTTTGTCGCATCCCTACATGTCATTATTGATAATAACCGACAAATCTATGATCTTGAAAATATTGACGACTTCACAGAATTTATAAAGGCGAATATGCGGGAACAGCCAAAAGTGTATGCTGAAATCCGAAAAGTAAATGTCGGGCTTATTGAGCCGCCGGAAGAAGAGCAAGAAATCATGGATGTGGGTAAAAATGAGTGTGCCGCTTCCAGCTGATCCATTTTGGACATGGGTCTTGATCCAGATATCCTGAATTGCATCAAAAAGACCGCAGTGCAGGATTTGAGTACCCGAGAAAAAAAAGGCCCTGAGCTTTAGTATCCCCGACTGTTTGAAAAAATCTTGTTTATGGTTGATCTTTTATTAATACGTCGGCGACCATGGATGTTAAAAATTTGACTTCAACATCCATCTTGTAATAGGTGTTCAAATCACTCAGTTGGGCATGGCAGTTTTCACAGGCGGTTACGAGCATTGATGCATTTGTTGCGTTTACCTGGTCGGCTTTTACCTTTGCCGATTTCATCCGAAAATCATGGGTGTCTTCACCCAGGGCAACAAGTCCTCCGCCACCACCGCAGCACCAATTGTCTTCAGGTTTTTCTGACATATCAATGAAATAGTCTGTAAGATTTTTTAAGATATACCTGGGGTCATCCATGATTCCCCCATTTCTGGCAATCTGACAGGGATCATGATAGGTGATGATTCCTTTAAATCTGTTTTTTTCAATTTTGATCCTTTTCTCCCGGATATACCTTGCATGGACCTGTGTAATGGATGAAACCTTGAAAGACTGTTTGCCGGACATCTGTTTTAATACCCTGAAAGCGGTTCCGCATTCGCAGATACAGACCTCTTTTACATTCAGATGGTTGGCTTCATTGATGATGCGGTCCATGATCAATTTGGTTTTTAAAGGATCTCCGACAAAGGCGCCAAAATTTACCGCTTCAAAAAAACTCAATGTCCAGTTTTCTTTTGCCGCATTGAAAACGGCTGCAGCAGGTACGATTGAATGGGCACCGGCCAGGGCAACATAGAGGATATCCGCTCCCTGGACTTCTGTTGGAATGGGAATTTGTCCTGCTTCAATTTTCCATTTTCCAACCACCTCATCTTCCAGCCGCTTAAGGCCTTCAATAAATCCCTGTTTTATCAAATCAATGGACTCACCCTTGGACACGGAAACATCTGCAAGCATTGAAAGGATTTCCGGCTCGGCATGTGCCACAACAAGGATCAGCTTGGCAATTGACATAATCTGCTGGGTGTCGATGCCAAAAGGACAGCGGGTCATGCATCTTCTGCATCCTGTGCAGGAATAAGCGGCCCTGTTCAAATCATCCAGTGCCGAATCATCCAGTTGTTTTGCCTCACCCAGAAAAGGCAGGATCTTTCCCTGAAATTTAAAATATTTTTTATACAGTTTGCGAACAACTTCCGCCCTTGCCGCAGGAGAGTACTCAGGACGGGGAATGGAATTAAAAACATGGCAGGATGTTGTACAGATCCCGCATCTGGAACAGGTATCAAGATACATGTTCATTGTTTTTGTAAGCTTTCCTTCAAAAGCCTTCAACAGGTCTTCACGTAGACTTTGCTCCATCCTATCCTCTCCTGATTTTGTTAAGGGGGATAGCAAATATGGCATGCATCATTTTGCTGAAAGGGAAAAACATAATAAACAGATTTGCAAAAAATACATGGAAAACCAGCATGAACGAATGCCCGGAATAGGTGACCTCGGAAATATCCGGTTGTAACATCAAAAGGCTTTTCAGATAGTTCTGGTAATCACTCACTGTCATCTCTTCAAAACCAAACCAGGTTCTTGCCCAGTCAAGTTCACTTCCCAGTATGACTGTGAGCAAAAGGCTGATGAGAAGAAAATAATCTTCCGGTACAGATAAATTTTTTGCATGGGATGAAAAGCGTCTGAAAAGAAAATACAGCAATGAAATAAACAAGGCTACCCCGATAAATCCTCGGCCTAAAAATATCTCATGTTCTATTATCTGAAAAATACTGAAGGCATGTATCAATTCAATATGCCCGATGATAAGAAGGAAAATGCAGGCATGAAAAAGCATCAGGAAAAACCACATAACCGGTCTGGCCTTAAAAACCGACGGCAAAAGAAAGGTATCGACCAGGATATGAAACCATGCCGGTTTTTTTTGAGGGTATAGATTCAATGGGATCTTTAAACCGGGTTTCCTTAAAACTATTGTTATCTGGTAGACAAGTCCTGCCGCAAATACAGCAAAGGAAAAGTATACCATGGGCACAAGGATTATATAGTTCAGGGTATCCACTGTTTTTATCTCTAAATATTATACGACCCGTTTAACATAAAAACTTATTTCATCATCACCTTGAACCGTCTGGACAATTTCATGTCCAGTTGTCCTGGCCCATGCCGGAAAATCGGTCAATGAACCGGGATCCGTTGTCACGGCTTTAACCACCTGCCCTATTTCAACTTCCTGTATCCCTTTACTTATCTTAACAACGGGCATTGGACAGGCCAGTCCTTTTAAATCCAGGGTTTTATCTGCTTTGATTTCATTACTCATTTTTGCATCCTTTTTTTTGATCCTGCATTCAAATCATGCAGTGGTTATAATAATTTAAACTTTTCTTATTAAAGAAATAATATTAAATAGACTTTATTAAATAAACAATTGAATTTTACTATTGATTGCCTCTTCAAGAAATTTTGCAACACCGCAATATGTCAAACCCGGATAATCGATGATCTCTTCTGGTTTAAAACCCATAAGGTCCATGGACATTTCGCAGACATAAATTTTAACCCCAAGTTCACCGGCCATTACAATCATCTCATCCACTGAAGCAACATTTTTCTTTGTCATGAGGCTTTTCATCATGGCTGTGCCGGCCCCCCCCATGTTCATACTGGAAAGTTTCAACTTTGATGCGCCCGTTGGCAGCATGGCGCCGAACATTTGACTGACAGGATCTTTACCCTTTGCTTTTTTACCTTTTGCCCTGAGAATAGGTGTCCCCCAGAAAGTAAAAAACATAACAACTTCCATTCCCATGGCCACTGCGCCCGTTCCAACGATGAATGCTGCAAGCGCCTTGTCCAGATCGCCGCTAAATACGATCATGGAAAGTTTATTGCTTGCTATCCTGGCATCCATACCAGCCATTTGCGCCTTGAGTTCATCAATCTGTTTTTGCAGTTCTTCCATGGTATACCTCCTGAAATAGGATTAAAGAGTTCATACTGTGAACTATATATTTAAATCTTTTTATTAAAATACTTCCGATTAAACATTTGTCATAAATTCCTTGCCCGATTCCATACATGCCTTTAAAAGATCAAGGTTTGTTAAAAGTTTTTTTCTTTCCCGATCGCTGACCTGTGACAATACCGCGCGATGCAAATCATCTTGAAACGCTTTTATTTCAACCAGTTTTTCTTTGCCTTTCCGGGTCAGGCTGATCAATGAAATCCGTGAATCTTCCGGGTCCTTGATACGCATTATCAAATCTTTTCCCAGAAGCCCGGCAACAATTTTTGTCATCCGGCTCTTTCCAACATTCATTTTTATTGAAATATTTTTTGATGTCAGATATTTTTCATCTTTGAAAAACATCAAGCAGCGAAGTTCTGCATCAGGAAGGTCAAATTTACCGCTCTGGTACTGGAGTCTTTCCTGGCAGCATTGAAAAAGCGTATTGATCAAATTTTGAAATTCAGTGATCTGGTATTGCGTCACACTCGTATTTTCTGTCACAGTATGGTTCATACTATGAACTATAAGGGTTCTATTTTATCATGTCAACATTTAAATCAAACCCTGATCCACCATCAAGGTACCACCTGCTGCGTTGACTGCGGTCGTTCCTCCCTGCGGAGTATGACTTGATACGCCTCACTCGTCACTCCTTGTCGCCTTGCATTTGGCACCTTGCTGATGGATAGGAATAGTGCGCAACCCCACGGCCCAGCCGGTAAATGAAAATTTGATGGGGGATTTGGGCAAATAAAGACCATTAAAAATTCATTACCCCATATGGAGTATGAGCGATCCCTTCAACTTTGAATTAAAACTTCAAATATACTTTTTGATGGCTAAAACAATATCTTCAACTGCTTTGACAAGTATGGACCTTGGACAGGCAATGTTAAACCTTTCAAATCCAGCCCCGTTGTCACCAAACCAGATTCCATGATCCAAGGCAACATTGGCATCCTTTTCCAATACCTGGACCATTTTTTTGCAGTCCAATCCAGTTTTCCTAAAATCAACCCAGACCAGATAACTTCCCTGGAGGTCATAAACCTTTGTACCGGGCAATTGGGTTTCAATATAGGTTTTTAAATAGATGAAATTATCATTCAGGTAAAGAATAAGATCATCCAGCCAGGATTCAGCCTCATTATAGGCCGCTGCCGCCGCAATCGCGCCAAAAAGCGTTCCACCAATTGAATTTGTAAAACCAAGGTTTTCAATCTGGTTTGAAAGGTCCTGTCTTAAACCGGCATTGGGTATAATAATGCTTGACTGATGCAACCCGGCTAAATTAAAGGTCTTACTTGCTGCAAGCCCTGTTATGGAGTGCTGTGCAAACCTTTCTGAAATAGTCGGGAAACAGATGTGTTTGAATCCAGGCATAATTAAATCACAGTGGATTTCATCTGAAATAACGAGAACCTCATTTTTGATGCAGATATTTCCGAAAGCCTCAAGCTCTTCTTTGGTCCATACTCTCCCGACAGGGTTATGTGGGCTGCACAGGATTATCATTTTAGCCCTTGGATCCTTGGTTTTTTCTTCTAAATCTGCAAAATCCATCTGATAATGATCGCCAACAATCTGCAAAGGGTTTTCTAAAATCCTTCGCCCATTGTTCTGAATGGCTCTGGCAAAAGGATAGTAGACAGGGGGTTGTATGATGACCTTATCGCCTGATTTGGAAAATCGCTGAACAATATAATTTATGGCGGGAACGACTCCCGGAGTTGTTATTACCCATTTTTCATCAATTTCCCACTGGTGACGTCGCTGGTACCAGGAAATCAATGCCGGGAAATATGACGGGTCACTCAAGCTGTATCCATAGATCTGATGCTCCAGGCGCTTTTCCATGGCTTTTCTAACCACAGTCGGACATTTAAAATCCATATCCGCCACCCATAAAGGGAGAAGATTCTCTTTTCCTTTTCCAAATATTGCCGATAAAACACTTGGTTCCCATTTCATGGAGGCAGTGCCGCTTCGATCAACAATTTCATCAAAATCCCAGTCTTTCAACATTAATTTATCCCTTGTACTTTATATTATAAAATAATTTCATTTTTGGATTAATGGCATAACCCAATAGACAGCCCATGTCAAATGTAAAAGTTTTATTCAAGACACCTTATTTTCTGACTCTGATCCTATCTCAAAATTGTTCACAATTAGGATAAGCCACTATAATAGTTATTATATTTTTCCCCATACAATGAAATTTTTGTTTGAATTTTTTTTGGATTTTGATACCTAATTACAGTATCGTGATTTTCATTATAAAAAGGATGATGAAATATCCATTGATTCTCCCCCTGGTATTGCAGTCACTCAGTTAATCCTCTATAATACCGGGGTAGGACCAGCTCAGATATGAAATGCAGTTTTATAAGGAGAAAACAGGGTCAAAAACCAGGAAAAAAAATGCCTTTAACAAACCATGAACTGCAACTTGCCAACGATTTTGTCCAGACCACTGGCTGCAATATTTTTCTTACCGGAAAAGCCGGTACCGGAAAAACAACTTTTCTGCATAATTTGCCGAAAAAAACAGCAAAAAGGATGATTATAACAGCGCCAACCGGGGTAGCAGCAATCAATGCCGGTGGGGTCACCCTTCACTCTTTCTTTCAGCTGCCCTTTGGGCCATTTGTACCGGGAAGCGAGGGATATGAACGCAATAAACAGCGTCAGTTCAGGTTCAGCAATGAAAAAAAACAGATTATACAAAGTCTTGATTTGCTGGTAATTGATGAAATAAGTATGGTAAGGGCAGATATGCTGGATGCCGTGGATGCAGCGCTGCGCCGTCATCGCCGTAATAATCAGCCCTTTGGCGGCGTACAACTTCTCATGATAGGGGATTTGCATCAACTGTCTCCCGTGGCAAAGCCTGATGACTGGCAACTTATTCAGCAATATTATGAATCCGTTTACTTTTTCAGCAGTAATGCCCTTGATCTTACACAATTGCTTACCATTGAGTTAAAACATATTTATCGTCAAACAGATGTAAATTTTATCAAACTTCTTAACCATGTGCGTGACAACCGGCTTAACGACCCCACAATAGATGCTCTTAACCAGCGTCACATTCCAGATTTTACACCTGGCAAAGACAAGGGTTATATTACCCTGACCACCCATAATCGAAATGCAGATTCAATGAATCAGTCCAGGCTTGAAGCTTTAAGCAAAAAAGAACACCAGTTTAAAGCTCAAATTTCCGGAGATTTCCCGGAGCATATCTATCCTACTCCAGCTATACTCAGGCTTAAAGAAGGGGCTCAGGTAATGTTTTTGCGCAATGACCCTTCTGCTGAAAGACAATACTACAATGGTAAAATCGGCAGAGTAATAAAGATTTCAGACAAACATATCAGTGTTATCTGCCCCGGAGATCCTGGGAGAATCATTGTGGAACCTGTCCTTTGGGAAAATATCAAATATACGTTAAATGATGAAAATAAAGAAATCCAGGAAGATATTATCGGCAAATTTGAACAATACCCTCTAAAACTTGCATGGGCCATCACCATACACAAAAGCCAGGGCCTGACCTTTGATAAAGCCATTATCGATGCCAAAGCAGCCTTTACCCATGGTCAGGTATACGTAGCCCTAAGCCGCTGTAAAACCTTAGAGGGTATGATCCTTAGTTCCCCCCTCTCATCTAAGGGAATAAAAACGAACGAAGCAATAAATAATTTTACTAAAATTACCCGCCAAAACCCACCATCTGAAGACCGACTGCAGTCGGATAAAATCAAATATCAACAGGGACTGTTGCTTGATTGTTTTGATTTTCAAACCCTTGGCAATCGCCTGGGGTATCTTACCCGGCTTTTGCTGGGTAATGACAGAACTGTTCAAGTTTCAGGCATTGCAGATATTCATCACCTGGAAGAAACTGCCTCAAAAAATATTTTTATTATCAGTGAAAATTTTAAGCGTCAATTACACACAATTTTTGCCAGTGGCCACCTCCCTGATTCAGATCCCGTTATTTTAGAACGAATCAGCAAAGCCTCGTTATGGTTTCAAGAAAAATTTGCAATGATTTTTGGAATGTCAATTCAAAGCCTTCACGTGGAAACAGACAATAAAGAACTTCGTAAAAAGATTAACAATGCCCTGAATAATCTTAAAAAAGAAATTTCATTAAAATTGGCTGGCGTAAAAAGCTGCGAAAATGGATTTTCCCCCTCAGGTTATCTGCGTGCTGTTGCAAATGCACAGATTGACTTTATTCCTGAAAAAATAAAAAAGAGCCGGCTCCCGGATTATGGTGAATCAGATATTAAGCATCCAGAGTTATTCCAGACTTTAAAGGACTGGCGATCCAGCAAGGCCAAAGATAAAGGTCTTGCCCATTTTCAGGTTTTACACCAACGGGTCTTGATTCAGATTGTGGTTTGTCTGCCCGAAAATACGGCTGTTTTAAAAAAAATAAGTGGCGTTGGCAAAAAAACCATTGAAAAATATGGTGAAGAACTTGTGGAACTGGTTTTGGCCTATCGCAAAAAACATGGGATAAACAAGTTGGTTTTGCCGGAACCTAAAAAACTTTCAAAAAAAAATCCCCCGATAAAAAAAAAGGAGGCTCCCTTTGACACAAAACAGACAAGTTTTGATATGTTCAATAAAGGATTAACGATTGCAGAAATTGCTGAAGAAAGAGGCCTTGTGAAATCGACTATTGAAACGCATATGAGTTTTTTTGTGGAAAAAGGCAAATTAAATATCGACAAATTGCTTTCTCCTGAAAAACAAAAAGCTATTAAAAAAGAACTTGTCAAAGATCAAAATTATTCTCTAAACAAAGTAAAAAATACTCTGGGAGGGGACTACAAATATGGTGAAATCCGAATGATGATAGCCCTTCAAAAATATATAGCCACAAAATAAACTGATAAAGGCACCTGCTTTGTCACCCTCTTGAAACAAAGTCCAATTCCATTGACAATTACATAATGAATAGCATACTTTTGATACTATATATTTTTGTTTAAAAATAAATAAAGCCACAAAATAGGAGTTCTATAAATGAAAGTTGTCAATTATAAAGATGTATTACCTATTGTCATGGACAATGAAATGGTGAAAAATGTTGCTGGCAGGTTGATGATCGGAAAACAAGATGGAGCAGAGAATTTTCGCATGAGACTGTTTGAAATGGGCAAAGACGGATATACACCAAAACATACCCACGACTGGGAGCATGAGGTTTTTGTCCACTCAGGCAATGGGGAAGTATTGATTGAGAACAAATGGCATCAGGTTTCAGAAGGTTCGGCCATCTTTGTTCCGGCTAATATTGAGCACCAGTTCAGGAACACTTCTGACAAAACCTTTACTTTTGTATGTCTTATTCCTTCTGGAGTGCCTGAATTATAATGGGCTTGCGATCCTGTATAGGGGAAAATGGTCAATTTATTGTGGGCGTACACAAACCTGAGTTTACTATAAAAAACTTAAGGGACCATGACCATTTTGCATCTCTTGGTCAGCTTGAAGACGGCACTGTGGTTGACAACACAGTCAATTTTCCCGGGGACGATCTTTATGAACCTTGTGCAGACATCATCTATGAAATTGCCAACCCTTTTCCTTTCCGGGGAACAACTTATATTAACTCTGCATGGGCTGACACAAAAGCTGCTCAACCTGAAACAATAAAAATTTCAGCACCTGAACCCTGTTCTCTGATTCAAAATTTTGAACGTTTCAAAGGAAACAAAAGCACAGGTATAGAAGATAAAAAAGCTCTTTTGGACATACTTCCGCACCCATTGCTCATTGCACTTGCCCAGGCCTCTTCAGACCCAGAGGAACTGATACTTCTGGCTAAAAAAGCATGCAATATTCTTTTTGATCCAAGAGACAGGACTCCTTCTGGAATCAGATTTAAAAAAAACCGACAAAGGGCAATTATCCCGGATATCTATGATTATGAGCTTTTTGAAGTGCTTGTGAACAACAAGTATCTTCCAGATGACTATAAAAATGCTCTGGTGTTGAAACCCGGGGTACAGGGTAAAAACGAAATCACGGGGGAATATTTATCTCAAAATGGGAACACCCACGTTTTTGAATATCTGAGACGAAACTCCTATATTCCCTGGGGGCATTTTGCATCCAATATGGCAAACGATGCAATCCGGTACAGCGCACTTGAACTGAGCCTTGAAGATATGAAAGGCATCCGCCATTTATACTATCAGCGTGCATTTGTGAGGCTGGCACAAAGCATTGGAATTAACATTCCCGGCAAAAGAGGCTGTCTGGCCCAAAAAGAGCTTGAAGATCTCCGGAGTAAAATACTGATAAAACTTGAACTATCTCCCTGCACCCCACTGGAATTTAACAGTACACTGTGGGGGTGGAACTTTGGATTTGGATTTGCCCAGTCTGGACACAGGCTCCATGCCTCCCACCAGATGATCCACCAGCAGAACGCCATGGTCCCGAAGTACGTTCAAACCTTTTCAGGAAAGATGTCATCGTCTTTTGCCTGCGGCGATCTGATCCGTGATTTTATTGAACAATACAAGAGAACAACGGGTAAGCCCTTTTTTGAAACCTATTTAACTGCCATAAAAAACAATACCAGAACAGATGGTAAAACAATTGGTGAGTCCTCCCTGATCATTATGGAAGATGATCATACCATCTTGTTTGCACCAAAGGCACAGGTTTCCGAATGGGAACTGCAGCTTATGCCTAAAACCGCCTGCGGCAATATCCTTGAAGCAGGCACACATATGCGGGAATCACTGGACAGAGCCATTTTAACCGCTGTAAAAGTCCTTGAATCCTTGGGAGTACAAATGGTTACCACCATTGAATTTTCAAAACGATTTGATTCTAAAAATTGCGACCAGCGTCTTCTGTATTCATTTCTTCCTATACTTCCCCATGCACCGGCTACTTTTTCCGAAGCACAATTACGATGGATCAGCGGCTGTTACCCAGAAGATTTTGCCCATATCTGCCGCGCTGCAATTAATAATTTAAAATAAGGAAAAAAAATGCTGCTGCATGATTTTATTTATGAATGGGATGGCAAAAGTTCTAAAGGTGAAAAGCCCATTTCATGGTGGCCTGGATCATATCGGGTGAAAATTGTGAGGCTGGCAACAGACAGCAATAATATCAGCTACCTTGTTCACACCGCTGTCATCCTGAAAAATGCCAAGACCAACCCTGCTATGAATACATCCTTAAAAAACTATATCCATAATTTTGCCCGGATAATATCAAAGGAATATAATCTTAATATTGATAAAACTCTGTGGATTGAACTGGATGACAAAATACGGGTAGCCAGCTTGAACCCGGAACAAAAATTATCCCCTGAGATACTTTATACCATATCCTGGCGATCCATTCGACCCAACGAGCTTGCAATGATCAAACCCTATATAACCGATATGTAAAAAGCTGATTGGAAAAATTGTTTGTTATCTATCTATATTTATACATTATTTTTTCTTAAAAACCCTTTATTGACTTCAGGTTAAAACAAAGATAAAGTATGCTCCTTTATAAGCAATTTTTATTGAGCAGATAATAATGAAAAACGATCAATTCACCCTTCAAATACCATTGTCAGTTCCGGAAACAATCATGGAAATTAAAAAAAAACCTGCCATGGGATATATTTTTTTAAAAGCATTTTTAATTTCCCCTTTTCGCTCCAAAACAATTAAAGATGACCTTGTTATAAAAAAAACCTGGATTATTTTAAAAAATTACCTGCCGGATAAAGAGCTGATAAAAAATTACAGGGCTGTTTGTGGATTTTCCAGAGAAAGGCCTGATATAATTCCCATATCCTATTTGCAGACGATCTTTATAAGCCTTATAGGCAAATTTATTACATCAAGCTTTTTTCCCATAAACCCACTGGGACTGATCCATATCTTTCAGTCTTTTGAGCAGAAAAGATCTATGACAACAGATGAAACTCTTAATCTTGCCTGTACACTTGAAAGCATAAAAAAAACCGAGAAAGGAATTGAAACAGGTTTCAGCATGGAAGTTTCGTCAAAAGGAGAACTTGTCTGGAAGGGGATATCTGTATTTTTTACACATAGTCAGGTAAAAAAGAAAAAAACGGCAGCGAAAAAAAATGATATATTGCTTGAAAAAAAAGAGATCATACTTGCACCATCAGGTATCGGGAAAAAATATGCAAGAGTTTCCGGTGATTATAACCCTCACCATCTTTACACTGTTTTCGCAAAATTATTTGGTTTTAAAAGGCCAATTGCACACGGAATGTGGAGCCTTGCACGAGTTATTGCAAGCCTGGATAAAAAAATTGGTATTAATGATTCAGCATCTGTTGAAGCCTCTTTTAAACTGCCTGTTTTCCCTCCTGCAACTATGTCGCTGGGGTATGAATACCAAAATGATCCGGAAAGCCAGAACACAATTGTCAACTTTGAACTTCGCGATAACCAAAAAGGGCTGCCTCATCTAAAAGGAAAGCTTCTTAAAACTATATAAGGTACTAACTATGCTGGGTTCTGTATTTGCACTGACTTCAACCTTTTTGTGGGCATGCGCTGTGATCCTGTATTTTTAAAATCTTAATTTCTTCTTCATCCGGTTTGTTCCTGCCCAAAACGGTAGCGAAAATCGTCATTCATCACACAGCGCCGGATGGATGTGAACATTCGAGGATGTGCCAATCCCTCCCCGCCGGTAGAGATGACCAATGATTTAAAACCTTCTCCTTCAATGCCGAGCCCACCGAGGGAGGAGGCATTTTTTACAAACTGGGAGGCATCTGCAATACTGGACATATAGGCCATATTCTGGAGATTATTGGAGTGAAAAACAATGGTATGTCTTAACCCCTGTTCAGCAGCCACCCCTTCATCCATAGCTTCCTTGTCGTTTTTGCAGCGGACAAACGGCAGCACCGGCATGATCTGCTCAGTCCAGATAAGGGGGTGCTCTTTATCTGTTTCTAAGATGACAATCTTTGTTTCCGGGGGAATATCCAGGCCGATGGCACGTTTCAGGATAACATTGGGCGGTTTGCCGATGTAATCCATGTTGATGACGCTGGGGGTCCGGCCTGGGCGGATTTCCTTGAAAATTTCCTTGACCAGGACTTTACCCTGGTCAACTGTGAGTTCATATGCACCATACTTGATCAGCAGATCCTTTAAAGTGTCTGCAACGGAATGGGTAACAAAAATTTCTTTTTCACTGGAACAGGGAGTGCAATTACTTAATGATGAACTTCGGATGATGCATTGTGCTGCATGGTCCAGGTCTGCGGATTCATCCACGACGACCGGTGGATTACCCGGTCCGCCGGAAAGGCACCGCTTACCGGTTTTAGTGGCAAATTCCACAACGCTATGCCCGCCGGTAACCGTAATCATATCTGTGTTTGGATGGGTCATCAGGGATTGTGCCCCGGGTATATCCGGCTCTGAGACCGTGGTAACTGTATTTGGCGGTCCGCCTGCCGCGACTATAGCCTGATTAAGGTCTTTGACCACCCTGGCGGAAACGATTTTGGTTTTCGGATGGGGGTTGTTAACCGTTGTATTGCCGCCGGCCAGAATCATAATAGCGTTGTGAACAATACCCGGTGCTGCATTGGTCACGGCATTGATCGAAGCAACCATTCCAACCGGTATTCGTTCATTAATGGTTACCCCCAGGTCTCCGGTAAATACCTCTGGGGTTATACTTTCTATACCAGGGACGCCGCAGGCGGTTTCCATTTTCAATATGGAACCTGAAACTGATCCAAGATCTGTTTCATCCAATTCCATTTGTCCGTACTCTTCACGATTGGCCCAGCCCACATCCCGTATCGCCTGGATTATTTTTTCCCGGGTCTCCAACGGCAGCAGTAACAGTTGCTGATGGGCTGCCACAGCAGCCTGGATGGCATCTTCCATCTCCTGAAATACACCGTGCTCGCCTTTATTGTGGGGGGTATCCTTGGCACCTGGGGTATCCTGGGATGTTCGTGTTTCAGAAACTGTAAGTTTCTCCATAACCTGTTCTATAATCAGTTCTATCTGTTTTTTATCGATGGTCATATTGCACCCTTTACAATTGAATATTCAATCAGCGCTTCCTATGCGCCATAACGGTATCTAAAATCATTGGCCATCACACATCGCCGGATCAAAGTAAACATCCGGGGCCGGGTCTGGCCCTCGCCGTTAGTGGCAATGTGAAAGGAGGTATAGCCTTCACCGGCAACACCTACACTTGCCAGCCCGCAGGAACTGTTCTTAACAAAAGCTGCACATTTGGCACGGCTGGTCATTTTTTTAATATTCTGAATACAATTGGAATGAATCGCCATTGTGTGGCCATTCCTCTGTTCAGCGGCCAGGGCTGCATCAATGGCCTCGTCTACATTGAGGCATCGTACAATGGGCAATACCGGCATGATCTGTTCGGTCCAGACCAGGGGATGATTTTTATCTGTTTCCAGAATCACAATCTGAACGTCATCTCCCACCTCAAGACCAATGGACTTAAGGATAAACGAAGGAGATTTGCCGATGAAATCCATATTTATAACACCAGGTTCACCAGGGGCTTTGATTTCATTGAAAATCTTTTTCAAAAGGTCTTCCCCCTGGGAGGCATTAATCTCATAAGCGCCGTATTTTTTAAGATGTTCCTTTAGTTGGTCTGCAACGGATTCAACAACAAAGATCTCTTTTTCGCTGGCGCAGGCAATACAGTGTGAAAATGAAGCTCCTTGAACAATGCTTTTGGCAGCCCGGTCCAGGTCAGCGGTCTCATCCACCACCACAGGCGGGTTGCCAGGCCCGCCGGCAATTACCCGTTTGCCGGTCTGTGTGGCAAAAGCCACCACACCATGCCCGCCGGTTACGGCAATCAACTTTACTTTAGGATGTGTCATTAGAGTCTGGGCCGACGGCACGGTTGGTTCTTCAAGACAGCAGATGCAATTGGGCGGACCACCGGCAGCAGTGACGGCTTTGTTTATATCCCGAATCACTCGGCAGGCAATTATCCGCGTTTTGGGATGGGGATTGTTGATCACGGTATTACCGCCCGCCAGCATCATGATAGCATTGAAAAGAATAGTGGGAGAGCCGTTAGTTACAGGGTTAACCGAGGCAATCACACCCACGGGTATCCGCTCAATAATGGTTACGCCCTTGTCACCGCTGAACACTTCGGGAACGAGGTCTTCCATACCTAGAACCTGGCTTGCAGCCAGATTCTTTTTGACATTGTCCGTGGATCTGCCCAGGCCGGTCTCCTCAAATTCCATTCGGCCGTATTCATCTGCCTGGGTCAGGCCGACCTGCCGAACCGCCTCTATGATTTTTTCTCTGACGGCCAGCGGTAGGGCAACCAGTTTTTTCTGTGCAATGGTCGCAGCCTGGATACATTCCTCTATTTCCTGGAACACACCGTCTGTGACAGCGCTGGCAGTATAAGGTATATTATTTATCTTTGGCAAATCCAGACTTTCTTTACTTTCCTGTTGCAATCGATTGACCACTATCTCAACTATTTGTTCAATTTTTCCTTCATCCAAGCCCATTTTCAACCTCTAATATTTGAAAATTTTATCAATCCAGACAATGACGTTCATGCTTTCATTTTGGGCAAACCAGACGTAAACATCCAGCCTGCCCATGGCAGTTAGCCAGCATTATTTTGAAATAAATTTGAAAAATCATTGTAATTATAAAAGGGACGAATATTCATTAAATTCCCAATCTGTTACATGTTTTCGAAAACGATCCAGTTCATTTTCTTTGAGTGCGACAAATGCTTGAATCAATTCCGGTCCAATCGCGTCACACAATACCTTATCGGCCTTGAGTTCCGCCAAAGAATCTCTAAGGTAAAAGGGTACTGTATCCAAGGTTCCTGGTTCAGCAAATCCAACATCCCCTATGAAAGGGTCTCCTGGTTCAATCTTATTTTTTATCCCGTCAAGTCCTGCAGCAAACGCAGCAGCAAACACAAGATAAGGATTGGCTGATGCACAAGGTGCACGGTTTTCCACCCGGGTTGCCGCTCCCCTTTCATCGGGCACACGGCAGTAGACGGATCGGTTGTCCAGTCCCCAAACCATGTAATAGGGACAAAAAGAATCCGGAACATACCGTTTATAGGAATTTATTGTCGGGGCAAACAGGGCGGACATCCCTTTGGCATGGGCCATCTGTCCGCCGATAAAATAACGTGCCAGATCAGAAATGCCGTTTTCCCCACTGGGATCATCAAACAGATTTTTACCGGTTTCGTGATCATTCAGTGACAGGTGTATGTGGTAGCCGCTTCCGCCCCCATCTGTTGTAGGACGACCCATAAAGGTCAACAGCAAATTGTTCAAAGCGGCCATTTCTTTGCAGACGGTTTTAAACGTAAAGGAGTCATCGGCCATTTTCAGTGCTTCACCATGCATCCAGTTGATTTCATACTGGCTTGGAAAAAACTCGTGATTCATGTAAAGGATGTCGATACCCACGTCCAATAATGTATTTTGTAACTTTTGTAAGAAACCTGCTTTGTCACTTCCAGGACCTATCTGGTATACTGTGGAGAGGTTAGGGTTATATAACGTTGGGGATCCGGCCCCGTTTGGTTCGAAAAGAAAAAATTCCAGTTCACTGGCACAAATCGCCTTTAGCCCCATGTCATCATATTGTTTTAAAATACGCTGGAGGCAGTTGCGTGGATCAACAGGTACAGGATTACCACCACTGACACCGTTACCAATCAAACGTGCCGTTCCTTCCAGATAGGGCAGGACTGTAAAGGTATCCAGATCTGGCATAACTGACATGTCTTTCCAATCGATTTCATAGCCAACTCCACTTCCCTCAGCCACATCGTTGCCAAGGTGAATGCCATATATTGCCTGGGCAAAGCAAAGCCCCTCTTCAGCCACTCTTTCCACATGTTTAGCAGGCATCATTTTGCTTCGACTAATCCCATAAAGGTCTGGGAATTCAACCCTAAGGGATGTGATATTTTGGGCCTTGATAATCTCTTGAATCTCTTTTAGCTCCATGATGCCTCCTCCTATTGCGTGTGGGGTATAATTTAAATTTTGATTTTAATATCTTGATGGAATATCATAAATTTACTCTTTTCTGCCGATAAGATTTTCCAGTGTTTCAACAACCACTTTGGCGGCTGTCTGAACCTCGGATTCTGTTCCGGCCAGATAAACTCTTCCGGACGCACCAAAGAATCGAATATCCACCAGTCTTACGTTGCAGTGTTTCTCTGCTTCATTCGCAGCAATTGATGAATAGGCTGCAGGCGTGACTTCCAGCAGATATACGTCGTCATTGCCAAGGACGAGCATCCCCCTGCTGTTTCTGTTAATAATAACCGCCTGATAAGGATCCACCTTATTAATGGTGCTGGTGGCCAAAATTTTTGGGGCCATCCGATCTTCTTCCTTCAGGCCCAGTTCGTCCAGAATCATCTGCCCTGCATGCATGACCTCTTCCCGGTCGGAGGAATGAATTTCCAGCATACCGTTTCGTCTCTCCACAATCATCTCGCCGGGTTTGCAATTGGTAACTTTTAAAGCAATATCGGTCAAGCGGTTAATCTCTATCCCGGGTAGGACTTCTACAAAAAGCGAGGCCATCCCTTCTACCGGCAAAAAACCACGACACTTGCATGCAAACAGGGATGCAAATTGGGGTTGTATTCGGTCCAAATGGCAGTAGGCTCTTAATTCGGCCATGTATCAATCTCCTTCTTTATTCATTACATTTATAAATTTCAATGGCATATTCCCTGGCCAGATCTCTTGCCAGGGGAGTTACATTCCCATTCAGCGCAAGCCAGATCTTTTTTTGCTTGTTCTCTGCTGCCATGTGAACGTTCTTAGCTGTGATCAACTTCAATACAGGATTCTTTTTTTCTGCAGATATTTTTTCGTTCTTGGTTTGTTCAGGCAAAACAAGGTTTTGAAAAACCGCACTCAATTGATCAGTTGGACAAAATTGCATACCGAACATCTTTAATTTATTAAAAATTTTATCAATTTCTTTTATTAAATTTGAATTAACGGCAATGCCTGGTCTTGAAAACCCATCTTCAGCAGCCAGGATTTTTTTACCTTTCATCAGGGCGGACAATACAATCCCGGACTCAAGATCATCGGCAAGAAGGCTTGCCACCTTAGCTGCTGCAGGAAAGGCAAATGTGGGTAAAATTAAAATTTCACAGACATCCAGAACTTTTTCCAGACCGGCAGGTCCGCTTTTATCCAGAATACAGCGAACCTTTGATTTTTCTTTCAACTCATTTAGATTCACCAGGCTTCGAGCCGATTCTCCCCTGTAGATTCCAAGTTTATCCGACAGTTCACCAATGGATTTGATCTGTTCAAAGGTTTTGTCCAGCCGACAGACACCGGCATGGAAAACCGTCAATACCTTGGGTCCCTGTCGGTTTGGTTTGGGTGTTGATACCTTTTTGACAGACAGATCCGCAAGGACTTCTTGAACCAGACGTTTTATCTTGTTTTTAACAGCAATATCCATCAGTTGCCCTGTTTCTCCGATATATCAAGGCTGTCAACGATACCCATGACTACTGCATCCACAGGGATTTTTCCTTCTCTGTCCAATGCCTGCATGGCTGGTGCGCCCTGGGTGATAATAACAATTTCACCGTTTCCTGCACCGACTTCATCATCTGCAGCCACAATGGTGGTATTTCCTTCAGGCGTCAGATCTTTTTTCAAAGGTTCGACAAGAAGAAGTCGTAAGGCATGTATACTGTCTTTTTTTTTGGTGGACCAGATATTCCCAATAACTCTTGCTATTTTCATTATCCTAAGCCTTGTTCTCCTTTAAAATGTGCTTCTTTGTTCACACTTTCAAAGCACTGTTAATCCATGTGTTAGATCGACGGGTTAAAAAATCCAAACTTGTCATCCGTAAACGTATAGTTGGAACCAACCAGCGGAATACCTGTCATGGCGCATGCTTCCAGGGTGAGTGAACGGATGTCCTCTCTTTCCAGGTTGCTCAGTTTGGTTTTACCGGCAGCCTTTGCCAGGATGATCGCTTCAATGGTCATGGCCTGGATGTAATTGGCTACCTGCTGGGCAGCTTTCTCAATATCCAGCCGTGCTCGCCTTTCAGGATCTTGGGTACCGATACCAAAGGCACATTTTCCCTCATGACATTTCAGGCAGACAGCACACCCCATGGCCACCATGACACCTGTACCTAGGGCCACGGCATCTGCTCCCAGGGCAAGGGCTTTGGCCAGATCAGCACCATTTCTCACACCACCGGAAATGATAACGCTCATCTCTTCTCTAACGCCCATGTCTTCAAGGCTTTTTACTGCCTGAACCAAGGCGGGCATACTCGGTATTCCCAAATTATCGGCTGCAACCGCAGGTGCTGCACCAGTCCCCCCTTCGGCGCCGTCAATAACAATGCCGTCTACCCCTGTTTTGGCAGCAATTTTGACATCTTCCCAAACGCGTCCGGCGGCTAATTTAAGAAAGATGGGAACCTTATAGTCTGTCAGATCCCTTAACTGCTTAATCTTCAGAACCATGTCGTCAGCACCGAATATGTCGCCGTGCCTGGGGTGGCTGTGCAGGTCAATTCCTTGGGGCAGCTGTCTGAATTCTGCGATTTCTTCAGTTATCTTGCATCCCATCAGGTGACCGGACAGGCCCGGTTTGGCACCGATACCGCAGATAATCTCAATGGCATCAGCTGCCTCAATATTCCGTAAGGAAAATCCCATACGGCTGGGGGTGATCTGAACCACCTGTTTGTAGGAGTTGTCCCGCTCTTCGGGAAGCAGCCCTCCTTCACCGTTGCAAATGGAGGTCCCCACAATATCAGTGGCCTTTGCCAAGGCGGTTTTGCACTCCTTGCTCAACGCACCGTAGGACATGCCGGAAATCATGACGGGGGTCTCGATCACCAGCGGTTCTTTGGCATACCGGCTTCCTAATATAGTCTGTGTGCTACAGTCTTCCCGATAGGTATCAATGGACATACGGCTCAACTGAGACGGCAGCACCAGGAGATCATCAAACGTTGGGAATTTCCTGGGGGTGCCGCAACCTCTGATCCGGTGTTTCCCCATTGCTGCCATATATTTGACTTGAGAGATGGTCTCAGCATTCCATATCCCTCTTTGTACATCTTTTACTTTTGGAATTTTTTCTTCTTTTGACATCATACCACCTTTTTGTGGGTCGGTTTAAAGATAACATATTCATGCCGCCCTGAAACTAGGGGAATGACGCTTCTAAAATCATCCACTCCCTGTTCAATGTCGTATTTTTTAAAGAGCTTTTCCAGCTTTTTTTTCTCATTATCTTCAATGGGGACGATGGTTACGTTGCCCCCGATTTTCTCTTCTAGATCCGGATCCAATGAGTGGATAATACCCTTATACATGGATTCACCCAGGCCTTTTCCCACTTCTCCCAGCACCACAATTCGTCCCCCAAGGGTCATGCCCCCGGCCCACCGGCCCACATTGCCGCAGACAATCAGGTTACCGCCTTTCATGCCAAAACCGCAGCGACTGCCAGAATTCCCTTTAATGACAAGGTTGCCGCCCACCATGGAGGGTGCGGCATTGGATCCGGTATTCTTGTGGACAATGATTTCACCATCCATCATATTGTCCCCGGTATACCAGCCGGTATTACCTTCAATCTCCAGTGTCGGCCCTTCCATAAACCCACCGGTATAAAACCCGGTACTGCCGTGCAACAGGATTTTTCCCTTGCCAATCAATCCTGTGGCAAAATTATGAATGGAGTGCGTGCCGACCACTTCAATCTCGCCTTCTGTCTGAATCAGTTCCCGGATCTTTAAATTGACTTCCCGGGAATTCATTTTACTTAAATCTAAACTGACCATATCTTTACCTCTCCCGGTTCCATTTCCGATGCATACACATCTGATACAACGGGTGTTAAACAAATCTGCTCCGAGCCAAACAGTATAGTACCGTTATCATCTTCATGAAACAGCATGGGTTTGATGCCCAGCCGGTCTTTGAAGGCACCGATCTGGTCAGGCGTACTTACCAGAATTGTAAAAAGACCGTCCAGTTCATCCAGAGCTACATGGAGGGCTTCCTCCAGATCCATGTTTTTCTCTTTCATCAGGTAGGCAACCAGATGAGCAGCAAGCTCTGAATCATTGTCGGTTTTAAACCGAACACCCCAGTGTTCCATTTTCCTTCTTAATTTGAAATAATTGGTAAACTGGCCGTTGTGAACGATGGAAAGTTCAGGATAGAGATAGGTGGTAAAGGGATGGGCAAAATTAATATTATCTACACTTTCTGTGGCCAGCCGGACATGTCCGATGCCGTGAGTTGCACCTGATGCCGATATTTTGTGACAATCTTCCAGCATCTGTGCAGAGCCCTTGTCTTTAAATACCTTGATCTGTTGTCCCAAGGAGTGGGTGCAGAATCTAGGATCTGAATCAATCTCCCAGTTCAGATCCGCTATCTGGTCTGATTTCATGTCAACGGAGGCTTCGTAAAAGCTGAATATTCCGACCCCTCTGTACGTTCGGACACCTGAAGCTGTGCCATACTTTCCAATAATCTTTTCAAGATCCTTGTCAAGTTCCAGCTGAGACATGGCCACACGAACCTGGATATCATCCCTGGTCTCGTAAAAGGCCATCCCAGTGGCATCTTGTCCCCGGTGAACCAGCTCCTTTAGCATATCGATAAATTTATTTCCTATATCAATAGACGGATCCCTGCAAATAAACCCTGCTACTCCACACACATTACACCTCTATATTTTATTTGGTTATTGTTTGTTAAGTCTATGGCTTTTAGCTATTTGGGAATAATATCCTCTATGTCACTGTGGGGCCTGGGAATAACGTGGACCGACACAAGTTCACCAACTCGTTGGGCTGCTGCTCCGCCAGCATCAGTTGCGGCTTTAACCGCACCCACATCACCACGCACATAAATAGAAACCAATCCGGCGCCGGCATGTTCCTTGCCGACCATTCTCACATTGGCCGCTTTGACCATTGCATCCGCCGCTTCTATCGCACTTACCAGTCCCCGGGTTTCGACCATGCCGAGTGCTTGTTCAGCCATTCTACCTTACCTCCTCAATTAAAAATTATTATTTATAACTATAGTCTTATTATTTCAATTTAAATGCTCTTGTCTTCATGGACCATTCCTTTGGAACCTCCAGAGTGATGACAGCTGTCTGATCCATTCGTTTAGATTTTCTGACTGACACGATTTGTGCGTCACCCAATAGTGTCCCTGACCGATCCAATGCCATGACAATTTCTTGTTTTTCAGGCAGTGGAAGGAATTCATACGGCAAACTGACCCGGGCATTTTCTTCAAAACTTTCATCCACTACAAAAATTGCCTGGCCTGGACAGATATGAATGCAGCTCAGGCATCCAATACATTTTTCCTCATCAATTACTGGGAGATTGGTGATATCCTCACCAACGGTAATGGCGTTTACCTTGCAGCTTGCCTCACACGGATTGCAAGGAATATCCTGGATACACTCGATCACGACCACCGGACCTTTGCTTCTTCTCTTTAAAGAAGGGATACCCGGATGATTCTCGAGTCCGTCTTCTGAAATATAACCTATTTTGGACAACCCACTGGGCATAAGTCTTATCCTTTTATTGCAAGATTTAATCGTTCTTTTGCTTTTCCCCGCATTTCTCCATGTGCACCGCTTCTCAATCCTTTCATACTCTGTAACTGCTCTTCACGTTTTGTATGAAATTCATCATCCTTTAGATAACCAAGTTTGTTGGCGATCGCAAGGCCGGCAATTCTACCTTCAATGATAGCGGTACTTGCTTCTTCAATACCGGACGCATCACCTGCCACGTAAATATTTGGAATTGATGTCTCCTGATTGAGATCATGTGCAGGCACTTTCCCTCCAAGTCCGGGTTCATGGACCATACTGCATCCCGACATCCGCAAAAGCTGCGTCATGGGATTGAGTCCCACTGCAATGCAGATGGTATCGACATCAAAGCGTTTTTCAGTGCCGGAAATAGGTTGCCAGGCGCCATCCACCTGGATGATTGTAGCGCCATCAACCTTTTCTTTGCCATGGGCTTCTTTCACTGTGTGGGACATTAAAAAAGGAACACCAAAGCGGGCTATTTTAGCGGCATGGACACCGTATCCGCCAATTTTCGGCGCTGCATCGATAATCGCTTCCACCTGGCAGCCGGCCTGGAGCAACTGAAATCCCACCACCAGTCCCACATTCCCGGACCCCACAACCAATACCTTGTTGCCGGGTTTGACGCCATGGATATTTGCCATGGTCTGGGCTGCACCTGCCCCGATAACACCCGGCAGGGTCCAACCGGGGAAAGGGATCATATTCTCAGAAGCACCGGTTGCGATAAGTGTCTTTTCTGCTTTGACCTGCTCCATGCGGTCCTGGACCATCACATTCATGATACCGTTTGCATAAATACCCAGAACAACGCTGTTCAGGCTCACTTCAACACCCAGTTGCCGTGCTTCGTCCAAGAGTTCCTGTCCGATCTTGATACCCCGTACTTTTGCACGGTGCTCCCTTGAGCCAAAAAATTTGTGTATTTGTTTAAAAAGCTGGCCCCCGGGTTTGTCATTCTCGTCAAAGACAACAACCTCCACCTGGTTTTTAGCTGCTTCGATCGCAGCCGCCAGTCCTGCTGGACCTGCACCAATACTGACCATTTCGCATCTTCTCATGGTTCTACTCCATTGAGGCTTTTGGGCCAACGCCCATTTGTGTCTGAATCACCATTCCCTCTTTGAGCTGTTCGACGCATGTCCTCACATTAGGAATCCCATTAACAATCATGATACAATCCGTACACCTCCCGATGGCACAAAATATTCCCCGGGGCTCGTTTTTTTTGGTTGTGCGTCTGTGTACCATCACACCATTGCTGCGAAGAGCCATGGCTATGGGTTCATCCTCAAAACCTTCCATGGAATTACCATCAAAGGTAAATTGAATTCGTCTGCCTTTTTCAAATGTTCCTAATATGGGGTGCTCTTTTATACGCATGGTCTTCCTTTTTGTCTTCCACCATTTTTGAAATTAAAATTTCATATAACACATCAATATGAATAATATTGTTCAATACCCGCTGTCAAGAAGAAATAACACTTTATTCAACTTATGAAAGGCATGACAGTGCAATGCCGTAAGGTGTAATCATTTGTGCGCCATTTAATTTCAAAATATTCAGGTTTAAATTCTTTTTTACTATTTCTGCTAACCCTTCCAGTTCGCAGGTTCCACCAACCAGACAAACCGTTTCCACATCCTTAAAGTCTTTCAGGTATGACAGGGCAATACTGGATATTTTATCAATAACCGGTCGAACAACCTGAATGATTTGAGGGGTCATTTTCCTGTCGGCCTTCATTCCTTCGGCTTTTTCATAACTGACTTTCAATCCGCCTGCCAGGACCAGCGTCAGATGAATTCCACCGGTGGGCTCATCATTGGTGTAAACAATTTTTCCATTCTTTATCACGGCAATGCCCGTGGTCCCTCCACCGACATCAACAATGGCCCCATCCTGCAATTTGAGAACCAGATTGGCCGCACTGGGTTCATCCAGCACATTGACAACTTCCAGACCCAGTCCTTCAAGGATATATCGAGTCGTGCTAATATTGGAGGATTCCGTCTGGGGCGGATAGGAAGTTGCTCCTTTGGTTATGGGGTGAGGACAAAGATCCGTTATCTGGTCCATCAATTCCTTGACAATTTTTACTGCACCCATATAATCCATAATCAATCCGCTTTGCACAACCTGGGCTTTTCTCATATTGGCGGCTCTTGGTACGCCTTTTTCATCCACAATAATGACAATAGTTTTGAACGTACCGATATCAATGCCGGCATACAATTCTTTTGCACCTGAAAAATCCCATTTTTCAGGACAATTGATCATCCCTGATATTTTCTCTACGGTCTTTTTCATACCAGCCACTGGTGCAGTTCATAACTTGGCGCCGGAATTACCGCAAAACTGTGAATCAGCCCTTTACTTTCAATGGCATCCATACCTGCACTCACCGCAGCATCAACCGAACCGATATCCCCTGTGAGGGTAATAAAGGATTTGCCAGCCAGGCCGGTTGCACAGCGCAGTTCTATCAAATCAACATCTGCTGATTTTGCTGCTGCATCAGAAGCAAGAATACAGGAAGCCACAGAAAAAGTTTCGATTATGCCAAGGGCCCGCATATTCAGAATTTGATTAGCACAATTTATTGCCGGGAAAATCGATTCATGGACATTTGCGATGATAAACGTATCTGCTACAAACTCACCAGCACAATTTTCTCCGGCTTCCACAGAATTCTGAACAGAGCCGACATCTCCTGAAATCATGGCAAGATATTTACCAGGACAGACAGGACGGGCCATAATCAGTTCCACGTCAGAAGTCTTGAGCATATCATCTGCTGCCTGTATCCCTTTTGCGACACTATTTGTTTCAACCAGGCCTATGGCTTTATACTCCATAATTAACCCTCTTGTTTAATTGCTATGGTTTCACCAATGGATGAAACGATTCCGTCAATACTTGCATGAACCTGCGCCCCTAATTTTTTTTCAGGAATTTGTGCAATGAGATCCCCTTTTTTAACTCGGTCCCCCGGCTTGACAACCGGCAGGGCAGGGACTCCGATATGCTGCTGTAAAGGTATGTCAACCTTTTTTACCTTTGAGTCTTGTGCAGAATAATCAGGGTGTGTATCATAAGCTCCTAATTGAAGTTTCTGGACTAGCCTTTTGCTGGGAATCCTGCGCACTTTCATGAAAAAAGAGGGCTTAAATTCATCTTTTTTCCGCTCTCTTCTATGCCCTTTTTCCATGAGCGCCGCCTTGATCTGCTTATTGACCTCACGGGGCGATACCAGCATGGGGCAGGCATATTTTTCACAAATGCCGCATTCAGAACAGATAAGGGCATCTTCCATGAGTTTATGTGTCACGCCCAGTCTGAGATTGCGCATGATCATATGGGGCACAAGCGCATGACCCAGAAGATTTCTGGGACAGGTATCTGTGCACCGCATACACTGACAGCAGGCGATCTGGGTCAGACGTAAAATCCGATCCGGATCGGTAATTTTACCGGCAACAACATTGTGATTGGCAGGCAGCACAATAACCCCGCTGGTGGTTTTGGTGACAGGGGTTGAAAGGTCATCTGTAACAGTTCCCATCATGGGGCCGCCGATTACAATCTTGTAGTTGTCAATGGTTACACCACCGGCCATATCAATGATTTCACCAATGGCAGTACCAATGGGCACCTTAACAATCAAATGATTTTTAACCTCACCGGTTACTGTTAAATACCGCTCAACTACGGGTTGCCCGTCTTCAACTGCTCTCGCAATATTGATAAGGGATTCTACATTGGTGACCACAACACCAACTTCAAGCGGAATTCCCCCTTCCGGCACGACATTGCCGGTAACCTCATACACAAGGACATGCTCATCGCCTGCCGGATAAAAATCCTCCAGTTCAAAAACATCTATTTTTTTAAACTGGTCCTTTTCTGCAGTTTTTTTCAGAATTTTTATCACTTCAGGGTGTTTGTTTTTAATACAGATGGTCCCGCGTTCGGCTTCAGTACACGTAATGACCAGGTTCAGTCCGCGCATGAGAAGTTCCGGATATTCTTTCATGAGCCAGAGGTCGCTTGAGAGAAGCGGTTCACAGGATGCCCCATTGACCAGAACTCTTTTCACCTTTGCATTGAGCTTGACATGGGTGGGAAAACCCGCCCCGCCGGCACCCACTACACCTGCATCGCGAACCTTATTGATAATATCTTCGCTCATTTATTTTGTTCTTATCCTTTTTTACCGGCCTGTTTTTCTTGAAGCTGGATCGCGTCCACACCGGCCTTAACAGCAGCGATGTCCCCAAATATACCGATCATGGTCAAATGTTGGGGACAGCTTCCTTTCAGGTCGTACACCTGGACATCCGCTGCTTTCTCAGCAATGTCGGCTGCCAGCATCATGTCCACCAATTTGCCCTGAACCAGACCCACTGCGCTGAAATTGGCATCTACCATTTTCTTTTTTGGACCTGAGCTCATTCGGCTCATCAGAATATCAAAAACACCAGGACCTGGATGTGATATTATTTGAATACTGGAAGCCATTTATTTCTTTACACCCTTTTTCGTTTCTTCCTGGGGAATAATCCCTTCAATGTCAGCATGGGGTCTTGGGATGACATGAACCGAAACAAGTTCTCCCACCCTTTCTGCAGCTGCGCCTCCGGCATCGGTAGCCGCTTTTACCGCGCCCACATCACCGCGCACATAAATGGATACCAAGCCGGCGCCGGCATGTTCTTTGCCAACCATTTTTACATTAGCTGCCTTGACCATCGCATCTGCCGCTTCTATCGCACTTACCAATCCTCTGGTTTCTACCATACCCAGTGCTTGTCCAGCCATTTTTGCTACCTCCTGATTCAAATAATGAATAATAAATTTCATCTTGGTTCTATTGGATGAATAATATCATTCATTTAGTTTGTCAAGAAAAAAAATCCAAAAAACACATTATGAAATAAAAATGTTGCTATAGAGTTGATTCTTATTCCATTTGCATAATTTTTTTTGCATTTTATCCGGAACACAAAAAAGCTCATTCAGTAAGACTATTGACGTATATAGCGGTATCCTGTTTCATCTTCATTTTATCAAATTTTATAGGTCCGCCAGAATTTTGTACTGCCGATAAATTCAGATTGAATTTCTTTCATTTTTTAACAGCAGTTTCATTTTTTTTCTTGACAAACTAAGTGAATGATATTATTCAATTTTCTAAAGTAAGATGAAATTTATTATTCATTTGTTAGTAAAGTTGTTGCAAGCCTGAATAATCTATATTTAAGCTTCAGAGTTACGATAAGTACATTAATTTTAATTAACAGGAGGAAGTGTGATGAAAAAAAGATTTCAGACAATCACCATTTACTTACTATCAGTTCTCTTTATTATTAGCATCGGTGCTACAACAGCAGCCGCCAAAACTTATCGTCTAAAAATCCAATCTGGTTATCCTCGAGGCGATCTTTCCATGGAATTATTAAAGGTGTTCTCAGACTCTGCCAAAAAAAGAAGCGATGGTAAAGTTATCATCCAGGTTTTTGCAGCCCCGGAAATTGTTGAGGGTGGAAGCCCTGCAGTATATGAAGCTGTCCAGCGCGGTGTATTGGATATGGCTCACCAGGCAGGTATTTTTGCCTCAGGGATGGCCCCTATAGGAGATGTGGAATTTGGACTGCCTTTTGCATTTGAAGTAAAAAAAGGCACCACCTTTCAGGAATCTGCCGCAGAAATCAGAGATTTTTATTTTAATTCTGGATTGGTTGACCTCATTAGAGAAGAGTATGCGAAAAATGACCTTCACTGGTTGGACATGCATTCCTACGGATACTTATACGTCTATAGCAAAAAAGAAATTACTGACTGTTCACAGATAAAAAATCTTAAAATTGCCAGTTGGGGCCTTCAACAGGTTTTTCATAAAAAAATCGCTCAAACTGCAGTGGAAATAGCTCCGGAAGAAATGTATATGTCCCTCAAACTGGGTATGATTGACGCAGCACTCTATGATGTCAGCGCCATTTCCGGTTTGCACTGGGATGAAGTAGCACCGTATTGGTTGGCAGACATTGGTGGCGATATGATTTTCGGTCATATTGTTATCGGAAAAAAACAGTGGGATAAGCTTCCCAAAGACATACAAGAGATCGTTAATGCGGCTGCCAAGGACTATTGGGATGCGACTGTAGTTGAATACGAAAAAATGATGAACGAGACACAAAGTAAACATTTAAAAAAGGTTGAGCTGGGTGATGCTTGCAGACAATCTATAAAAGCAGCCGGCAAAACAACCTGGGACGATGCTGCCAAGGCCGATGCTGCCAGCGCGAAAGCAGTAGAACTTATAAGATCTCGGCAGTAGTGACTGGCCTTTATTCAATAAAACATTGAGGCTGGTACGCTTTTTTTGAAACATGTATCCTGAACGGTTACAAAAACCATAAACATTGAGAAACTGCAATGAATTTAAAAGAAAATAAATTTTTAGAGCGAACACAGATCTTTATTGATAAGATTACAAAAGTTTTCAGTTTTTTGATTTTAGTCATAGTGGCGGCTGTATCCGTTCAGATTGTTTCAAGATATGGATTCAATAATTTTATTAAGGAAGTTGTACCCCTGATTCAACAGTCGTTTGCCATTTTTTTGTTGATTGGCGGTGTTTATATCTCCTCAAGAGGCGGGCATATTCGGGTAACCGTTTTTTATGATTTGTTTGGACCGAGAATGAAACGGTTTTCCAAAGTATTAAGTTTTATTTGCATGTCGACTTTTTTGGGTATTCTGATATGGCAATCATCATGGATGGGGCTTAATGCACTGAAACATAAAGAAACCATGAACGGCATATATAAATTTATGCCCATGTATCCGCTCAAATTATTTATTCCGGTAGTGGTGACCTTTATTCTTATTGTTGGAGTGATACATTTTTTTAAAACATGGTACACTGATGATTAAATTTTTAGAACACAAAAAAAATTCGATCGCTAAATGCCTATATCGCATAGCTAATTGAGCAGGAGTAAATAAAGGTGGAACTTGAAATAAGCATAGGGTTAATAACCCTATTATTGTTTGGCGGTCTGATAATTTTAGTCATGTTAGGTGTTCCGGTCGTTTACTCCCTTGGTGGATTAACCCTTGGACTGACATTTCTTTTCGGTACTATTGACGATCTTTTTATCGTAGCCAGCACTACGGTCAGGGTATTTACCAATGATATGATGACCATGATTCCATTATTTCTGCTTATGGGAAATATTCTTGTTCATTCCGGGGTGTCTGATCGTCTGTATACTGCGCTGGGGTACTGGCTCTATGGTATTAAGGGGTCATTGGCGGTCATTACGATCGGTGTCTGCGTTGCTTTGGCAATGACGTCCGGATTTGGGCCTGGAATTCTGACGATGGGTATGGTTGCTGTCCCGTCTATGTTAAAGCAAAATTACAACAAATCCCTGGCCCTGGGAAGTGTAATGGCCGGAGGTGTGCTGGGTGAAATCATACCGCCCAGCATTATTATGATCCTTTTTGCCATGATTGGTAAAATTTCCGTTGGCCAGCTCTTTATCGGAGGAGCAGTGCCAGGGTTTGTCTGTGCGTTTCTTTATATTGTCTATATCGTGATTAGGGCACATTTACAGCCGGATTTTGCCCCTAGCGCAAAACGAAAAATGAACCTCCCGTTAAAACTTAAGCTGAAATCACTGGCTGAAGTGATCGCCCCTTCCCTTCTGGTCATCTTGGTTTTGGGCACTATTTTTATGGGGATCGCCACACCTTCAGAAGCGGCAGCTTTAGGCGTGGTAGGATCAATCATCATATGCGCGGCTTATGGAAAATTAACTTTTAAAATTATGAAAGATTCGTGCTTTGAAACGATCAAAATCACCAGTATGGCACTCTGGATTTTCTTACCGGCAATTTTATTCGGGATTTTTTATACCATGGTGGGGGTGCAGGATGCAATATTAGACCTGCTTGGCCATTGGGAGCTTAATCGATGGTTGGTTTTAATCTTGATGCAAGTGATTTTATTTGTATTCGGCATGTTCATGGACGACTACGCCATTGTATTCATTTGTGCTCCAATTTTTTTACCGGTGGCAGAAGCACTTGGTTTCGATAAGATCTGGTTTTCAATCCTGTTTATTTTAAACATGCAGGTTGCTTATCTTACCCCTCCTTTCGGCTGGGCATCGATTTTATTAAAAAGCGTGGTCCCCGAAGAGATCAAGATGATTGATATCTGGAAAGCAACACCCCCGTTTATTATCATTCAATTGCTTGTTTTAATACTGGCAATGATTTTTCCACAACTGGTAATGTGGCTGCCATCTAAAATGATGTAGTAAAATTGATACGTCTAAAAAAACATTTAACCCCAGCGCTGCAACGCTGGGGTTAATCCAGTCCGGGTACTTGCCTTCCTCACGAATAAAAAATACAGAGTCTGAATCCATTTTTAAGAAATGAAAACAGGGATCAAAACAAGTTGTAGTTATTTTCTGCCTCCCATATATTTTTTTAGAAAAACGTCTTCTTTTTCCCGCCAGTCAGATCTTTGAAACCTTTTGTCATAAAACTCACCCAGCCTATCCAATAGATTCATCCATGGATTTTTTTTATTTTCAATTGCCTCGAATATATCGGCAACAAAGAGTTCTATATCAATCATTTTTTCTTTTGGTGCAAAATAAGCTGCTCCTTCTTCGATTGATTTCTTAAGGTTTTCTACTTTTAAAGCATTCGCTGTGAGCATAAGTGCCGGGATACCCTGGCTGTTTGCCACCTTAAGCAGCTCAAATCCCTGTACACCCATTATATCAAGGATTACCATATCATAACTCTCAGTTTGCAGCTTGTGCCTGCCTTCTTCAAAAGATGATGCACTTTCTATTTTACATAAATCTAAAAGTTCGGCCAGAGACTCGATGACATCTGGCTCATCATCCACAATAAGTATTTTTTTTCCGTTTAAAAGTTTTTTTGAGCTCATTGAATTCTCCTGCTATTAAATAAAGTTTGATATATTCCTATACTCGACTATTTCAATAAAAACAGCAGCCTTTTCTAAAAGCCGCAGCGATAAATGCCATATGGGTATTAAAAAGTGATCCCGTCTTCTGCAACCAGTTTAGTGAACTTGTTGAGCAGAACAGGTCCAAAGGGGGTTGGGCGCAATTGCTCTACCAGCCGATCAATATTTATTCCAAGAGATTTAAGACCTTCATCGGGATCAGAGATAAACAGCCTCATATCTTCAATGTCGAACTCCGGGTGGAACTGAATCCCCCAACAGGTTTTGGTATACCTTACCGCTTCTGTCCCCCCTCTTTCATTTTGCGCAAGAAGTGTGGCTCCGACAGGTAGCTTTGTTACGGATTCTAAGTGAGCCGACTGTAAATGGAATGATACTGGTGCCTCTTTGAATAGCGGATCTCTCATTGCTTCCGGAAGCAGCTTGATTTTAATTGACCCATACTCCGGCCCATAGGGATTTTTTTCAATGGTTCCGCCAAGAGCATGTGCGATTAACTGGTGCCCGTAGCAGATTCCCAAAATGGGAAGGCCTGTCGGCAGTGTGTTTCTTATCCATTCAGCGCAGGTTTCACTCCATTTTAATTTTTGGCTGATTAAGGCGGCAGACCCGGTAATGATTGCAGCAGATATCTTAGTATAAGAGGGAAGCTGTGCACCGACTGGAACATTTACAAGCTCTACCGGCAGTCCTTCTAAACAACCGGTGCGTGTAAATATCTCATAATACCCCCCTCTCTTTTCATAATATAACGGGGATTCCAGAGAGATATCACCTGTCTGTATGATTAGAATTGGTTTCATTATAGCATGCAAACCAGAAAAAATTTTAGTTTCAAGTTATGGCAGGATATCAATAAGATGTTATTATCAATTTCAATCCTTCTTTATTTGTAATTGTTCAGCCCGTTAAAAAAAATTATCCCCAAAGCCCTGTCTGATGTATCTTTGCAGGAGGTTAAGCAAATAGCCTCGAAACAAATATCCATCAGAAAGGGCGGTTTTAAGCGTAAGAGCTGAATAATTACCTTTATTTTTTCAATCGCCTCTTTTTTTAACCAATGGATTTTGAAACCTTATATGACCCTATAATGGCGTCAGCCTCTATCTCAACCAAATGTTCCGGTCTTGCAAGGGCTGATACTTCCGCCATGGTTATTACGGGTTTTACAGATTTAAACAATTCCGAATATGCCTTAAGACACTCCTGGGCTCTGGTGATATCTGTAACGTATATCCTGACTCTTATGACCTCGCTTATAGCAGCACCAGCCTCCAAAAGCACATCTTCTATCTTCTTCAAACTAATTTTTGTTTGAAGATAGATGTCTTCAGGCCCTTCCACTATACCTTTAGAATTGGTGGAAGTGGTTCCCCCGACAAAGACCATATTATCGACCTTTACTGCCCGGCTGTATCCGACTGTTTCCTCAAAAGGTGCCCCTGAAGAAAAATTTTCACGTTTTAATAGACCCATTTTCTACTCTCCTCTCGAAAGTCTGAAATTATCAACAATCTAACAGATGCCCCTATTAATCAGTAAGGCTTCTAAAATTCCCTTAGTTTCCAGATGCCGGAATCCACACCGGCGTTCTGTCATTCGTAAAAAATTCATTTTGTTTTTTTACGTATTTTTCAAATTTCTTTAATGATTTGATTGCCTTATCCGTATCAATCAAGGTAATTTCATGGATTAAAGCGCTTAAATATGTCATAACATGGGCGATTGGGTCTACAAAAGAAATGCCTTTTAATTCGATAACAGTGTATTGATCTGATAAATTTATAATCGGGGATATAAGATTATCTGTCAGGCCAATAATTTTCACCTTATTCTTTTTGGCATATTCTAAAAACTGGATGATCTTCCGGGGGTAACGGCGAAAACCAATGGCAAAAATAACACTATTTTTAGAATTGTTGGCAATGGAATCGTTTATTTCCCATGAAAGAGCTGTATCAATGGTTACATTTTCACGAATTTTTTTTAAAAAATACCCAAAATAAATAGCTGGTACGGCTGAGGCCCTGTATCCGACAACATATACTTTTTGGGTTGTATAGAGGGTTTGCGCAATTGTTTGAAGTTCCTCTTCAGAAACCGAGGCTAATAAGTTTTCAAAATTTTGAAAAGCATTGTCGCAGTGATTTTCCAGTATCGTTTTCTCATTGGACTTTCCAGGTGCATTTAACAGCCTGTCAACACTGCTTCTCTGCATCTGGATCATACTTTTTACATGTCTGGTTAGCTCAAGGTATCCTGAAAACCCGAGATTCACTGAAAAACGTATGATCGTAGGCTCACTGACCTTGCATTGAAGGGCAAGCTCTTTTGCAGTCATAAGGGAAAGCTTTCTATAATCCTTCAATATAAAGTCGGCTACACGTTTTTTTTTGGTGGATAGCTCTGGATATTTCTTGGCAACCCTGTTGTAAAATTCTTTTTCAGCTGCTTTCATCTCCCCCTTTTTCTCTCCCCTTTTCTCTCCCTAACTTATTTTCCTTTTTTATCTTCTATGCCTTTTAAGGAATTTAAAGCATCTTCAGCTGCTGCTTTTGCTGCTTTAACATCTGATGAGGTTCCGGAAATATATACTTTTCCGCTGGCACCAAATACACTGGCGTGGATCAGTTTGATATCAGCACCTTTTTCAGCTTCATTGGCAGCATAGCCCGCATATGCCGCAGGTGTCACCTCAAGAAAATAAAGTGTTTCATCGCCTAAAAGCATACTGCCGTCCCTAAAGCGATTCACAATTACGGTCATATAGGGATCAGTCCTTTCTATGATATCAGAGGCGATAATCTGGGGCTTAATCCTGTCGGTTTCTTTTAGCCCAAGGTACTCCAAAATCACCCTGCCTGCTTCCTCGACATCGGCAGGAGAGTCGGAATGGACTTCAAGCATGCCGTAAGTTCGCTCTACGACCAGAGCGCCCGGCCGGACGTTGGCTTTTTTCAATACAACATCGGTGATGGTATTGATCTCAATGCCAGGTGCGATCTCAATAAAAAGACCTGCCTGACCCGCAATAGGATAAAATCCTTTTGCTGCAGTACTAATATAGCCGACAAGTTGTTTTTGCAATTGATCAATAAAGGCAAACGCTCTAAGATTGATAGCCATCTTTATTCTATTTCTCCCTTTTTTAGTTGAAAGTCTCTACAAATCCAATTCATGACTTGACTTCGCGTCTTCAAGCCATGTTTAGCTGCGCGCAAACCAATATGGACTAGTACCCGTTTCTTCCCATGGCGGTTAGATATGCTTTAGCCACTGTCTTTTATTAGGACAGATGGCACTATTAATTGTACAGGCTGCATTTTTTTTACACGAACACTCGTGATCCGCCCCTTTGTGGAACCGTCCATAACAAAAATCATGGATCGGAATGGATGGATTGCAGTCCAGAATCAGTTCCGACATCAATTTTCCTACAACAGGACCTATCCCAAACCCATGCCCGCTAAACCCGGTACAGAAAATAAACCCTGGAACCTCACTTGTTAATCCCAATACGGGAATACTGTCCGACATACCTGCTATCAAGCCGGACCACATTCGGATAACATTCATATTTTTTAAAACCGGAAAAAAATCAATAATACTGTTTGCAATGGAAGGACCTATAAAATGGAACAATGGTTTACCACTGTGGCCAGCTTGTTCCTTCTGGTACAAGTAATCTTCCGTGCCCACAAACCCTCCCCAGAAAAAAGAACCGTGACCTGTCTGCCGTCCATAAAACAATCCTTTGGCATGTCCGATCATCTGGGGAAAAAGCGGCGGAAACTGCTCTGTGATCAATGCTTCGGAAAACACTGGTTTCATGGGAAGATCAAGCCCCACCATATTGGAAATCCGTCTGCCTGCGATCCCGGCGGCATTCATAACCAGATCAGTCTCGATCACCTGTTTATCGGTTATAACGGCAGTTACACGGCCTTTCTGCAAACGTATCTCAGTGACTGCTTCGTTAGTATAAAACCGTGCCCCAAGTTCCTGGGCCTTCTTATAAAACCCATAGGTTACAAGAAAGGGGTTTACATGGCCGTCGGTTGGACAAAAGCTAGCACCGATAATTTTATCACCAACATATGGATTGATCTCCAGAACCTGGCTACGGTCTAACATTTCCAGGTGCAGGCCCGTTGCTTTCTGATTTTCCACAGACTTGCTCATGACGTCAAGCTCTTCATCATTGGTGCAAAGACGCAGGTTTCCCTGCTGGACATATTCAACATCCATCCCCAATTCTTCATGAAGACTTTCGTACATTCGGATACTTTCCATGGCCAGAGGCATTTCCTTTAGATTCCTGGCAGACTGCCGAACGCCTCCGCCATTACTGCCCGAAGCTTCACCCCCAATATCTGATTTCTCGATTACTAATGCTTTTAAGCCTTCTTTGGCCAGATAATAAGCAGTGGCACATCCCATCACACCGCCGCCTATTATAACAATATCTGCTGTTTTTGACATATTCACTCCTGAATGTTAAATCAAGATTCGCCCTGTCCTGCAAAAACCGCCAGTCTAACAGGTCTCACCGGAGCTCTTGCCGTAGTTGGCTCCAATTTTGACGGATGAATTCCAAGCTCCTCGGCCAGTATACGGGTCACTAGTGTCTGACAGGTCTGGCCCTGGCACAGGCCCATTCCGGACCGAGTTACACGTTTGATACCGTTTAGTGTGTTAATACCGCTTCGGATAACCGCTTTAATCTCTTTCTTAGTGATTTCTTCACACCGGCAAATCACCAGGTCATCATCTGGACAAGAGGGGTCTGCATCTGGAATTTCGTGTTCACAAGTTTTCAACTCCTTTAAACGATCTATGACCCGTTGGGTAATTTGATCGACATCCTCTTGTGTTATATCAGCAGTCGATTTATTCGTATCATCTGTATTCTTTTCAGGAAGATCAACCTTTGTTTCACATTTTTCCACGGCATTTTTTTTCACACTGGAAACAGCTCCCAGGGGGGGCTTTTCAGATCCAGACAATGATTCTGCTTCATGAATGATCGTGATATTGTTCTCTTTAATCAAGTCAAAAGCAGCAGGAGAGATTTTTGTTCCTTTTGATACCTTGATTTCATGGTCACCATTTTTTATGATTTTTTGAATGGACTCAACAAAAATAAAATTAGATGGCATCTAAATCTCCATAAAGAAAAGTTTATTTTTTTCATACTGTCAAATCATCTAATATCACTTTATTTTAACTTACTGCATCAAAACAAAATGAAACATAGATTTCACTATATTTAAATACATGAATAATATTATTCAAAATGATTGTCAAGGAAAAAATCTATGATTTTCAAAACCTCTGATCTGATCTGTCTTGCAGAGCCACTTGAGTGTATTATCAACGCCTGCGCAGACTTAATTGACTTTTGCCAGGGCATTGCAAAGATCGGCAAAGGCGGTCATAACAATTCAAACCATTTATTTTTCAGTCACATAAGCGTCAATAATTGTATCCTTTGATGCTGAATGGAGATGCACATCCTGCTGGGGAAATGGTATTTCAATATCTTCTTCCAAAAACCGTTTATAAACGGCAGTGTTCAGCAGGTGCAGTATTTTTCCGCGCAATACCGGTGTTTCCACCCAGCATAATAATTCATGGTCAAGGCTTGAATCACCAAAAGCCCTAAACCTCACCCGCGGTTCAGGGTTTCTGCAGACATCAGGAAACCTTGCCGCAACATCCAGCAGCACCTTATGCACCTTGTCAATTTGGGACCCATAAGCCACACCAACCTTGACACGAATGCGGAATTTTTCATGTCTGCCGCCGGCTTCATTGATGATTTTGGTATTCCCCATGATTGAATTGGGCACGGTGATTTCCACATCGTCCCGGGTCAAAAGACGTGTGCTTCGGATACCGATATGCGTCACAGCGCCTCTCTCGCCTGAATCAAGGACAATGAAATCTCCAAGTTTATAGGGTGAATCCGCCATGATAAAGACGCCTGAAAACAGATTGGCCAGGGTGTCTTTTGCGGCAAAGGAGATGGCAAGACCCAATATACCGGCGGAAGCCACCCAGGCGGTCAGGTCGATATCCCAGACCAGGAAAACAATATAAATTGACAGGCCCGTTACAAGAAGAATCAAAAGATTACTGAACAACGGCAGGGTTCGGGTCTGTACAAGTTTAAACCGGCTTTCATCACGACTCACAAGGTTGAGTAAAAGCTTGAGAAATCTTGCTGCAGCAAATGCCCAATAAAACACTGCCAAGGTTTTCAGCCCGCCCAAAGTTATCAATGAAAGGGTCTCATTAAAGGCCAATCTTTCAGTGGCCAGGGCAAGGCCAAAAAGGATGATACTTAAAAAGACAGGTTTGTGAAAGATTTCTATTAACTGGTCATCCAGCTTAAGTCTTGTCTTTTCTATCCATCCTTTGATTCCCCTGGTGGTAATAATATCCATGACCTTTGCCAGGCCCAGAAACAAAAGAAAAATCAACAACGCTTGAACATAACGATTGGGCGCTATTTGCACCAGCATTTCCAATAATTGTTCTTTACTGAGACTCATCATTTTTCCTTATAATATTTTTACTTTACCCGGGAATCATTTCCCAGGAAAAAAGGGTTTCCTGTGCAAGAATGGCAGACGTTCTGGCAAACGCCACCGTCTGACAATTCAATATATCCAGCAGCGCATAATTAAGACCTGCGCCGGCCAGCATGGCCATATAGCTTTGCTCTACAATATTTTTTTTAATCCTGTCTTTTGCCCCGGTTGTCAGGTTGGACACCCCGGCAATGGTCTGAACCTTAAACCCCAGAAGATCGGGCAGCATCTGGATCACATTCAGCACAGCCCTTGCCTGGACAATTCCATCTTCCCATGCCAGGGGCGGTACAACCGGATCAATAATGATTTTCTCTTTTGCCACCCCGGCCTTTTCTGCCCTTTCAAACAGCTCAATAGCAATCTCGCATCTCTGGGCCTCATCCTTTGGCACCCGACTGCCAGGATACAATAAGAAGCCCACAATATCCACATTATATTCTTTTGCAAGGGATAAAATCCTTTCAAGTTTAAGAGGTTCAAGGGAAAACCCGTTGATGATGACCCGGTTTTTCGCAATCTTGAGACCCGCCTCCATGGCAGCCGGATTAGACGTATCAATGAGCAGAGGCAGGTCTGTTACACTCTCAACTGCCCGAATAAAAAATGCCATACCCTTTTCAGGCGATTTACCCAGGGGCCCTGTATTCACATCAATGGCATTGGCTCCTTTTTGAACGCATAGTTTTACAAGGTCCTGAATGGGCTCAGGATCAAGATCCTTAAGTGCCTTGTGGATCTCTTGTTTTGTAATCCGCAGATTATCAGCGATGAGTTTCATAAAAGCATTCCTTTTTATCGATAATGCCGATGAGTTGTCCTTGAAAAGTAATTGCAACCCCGCCAATTACTGCAACCGGAACCAGATACAATAGATTCAATATATGTCTCCCCCAAAAGATAAATTAAAAGGAAATCACCTATCCTAATAATACATAAAAAAAATTTAAATCCAAAGGAAATACATCCCTTAAAAATACACTATAAGAAAATCACGCAACAAAATAAACTCGCAACATAAATAGAGACATAATCTGCACCATAGCAGAATGGATATCCCCTTCCTTTTATCCAATTATGTAGAATGCAAGCTTTGCCAATTTGATTATGGCGATTTCCCATATATTTGAATGAAAGTTTTTTGCAACCATACTGTTTTTAGCAATGCTTTTTCCTTTTAAAAATAGGGGTTTTTACCTATTGAATTCATTTCCTTTTCTTGCTATTACATCGTTAGATACTATTAAAACTCATTTTCTTCTGGATAAACCCAGCTTCTGTAACTTGGTTACAATATTCACATAGCCCTATATCTGAATTTAGATAGAATTAACTCGCTACATTTCAAAAAGTAATATTTGGTGGCAATATCATTATCAAAGCACATATTGCCTAAATTATATAAATCAGGAAGGAGAACATTATGCCGATTATTTTCGTTGAAAGTCATTACCCAATGCACAAACAAAATGAAGTGTTAGAAACATGGCTAGGGGCTATTCAGAAATATCCAAAACCAGAAGAACTTTTTACCACATTGATAGATACTGCAATCTCAAGTGACAAAAAAGGGTTAAAAGTTTTGTCAGCTTATTTAATCAATCCTGGTAAATATGAAGAAGCGTCTGCCTATTTTCGCAAATTTATGACTGCCTTTTTTGACATTGAAGGTTATGTGTACGAATTTAACAACTGGGCAACTATTGAGGAGGCGATGGAAGCCATAGAAGCACCTATGCCAGATCGTTAATTTTCAAATGAAAGAGTACATAAAAGCAGGGGCTTTTCTGGCCCTGCTTTTTCTCCATACTTCTCCATGCCAAATACCTTGATAATATTTTTCTGGGTGTAAATGTCCAGCTATTGCAAGGCCAGGGATTCATCTCTTTTATTTTGTTATTATGCCCCCAGAATATATTTTATTTTTTTTTTACTCTTCGCGAAAACAATAAAATATGAGTGAAATTTTCTGCAATGCTTCTGATTCTTTTTCTGCCAATCTGCAACTATTCTCATCTTCGCTAATAATATAAATATATCTTTTGTATAAAAACCTAATTTCTC